>TARA_B110000483_G_scaffold235191_1_pt1 | contig 33974 bp, 39 predicted proteins | sample TARA_B110000483 | Tara Oceans TARA_B110000483 (sample SAMEA4398176) | marine metagenome | biome: Polar Biome; feature: [SRF] surface water layer (ENVO:00010504); material: water (ENVO:00002006), including particulate matter (ENVO:01000060) such as... | depth 5 m
AATGAGCGCGAAGAACAGCTGCTCGATCTATGAGCCTATTACGTATATCCGAACCCGGTCAATCGCCGGAACCCCATCAGGGCAAGCTGGCGGTAGGCATTGACCTGGGCACCAGTAATTCATTGGTGTGCAGTGTGCGTCGCGGCGGCCCTACACCTATAGCTGATGGCGAACTCGGCGATTTAGTGCCCTCAGTGGTTCACTACGGTTCCGATGCAATTCAGGTCGGCCATGCCGCAACTGAATACCTATTAGCCGATACCGAAAATACCCTGACATCAGTTAAGCGTTTTATCGGCAAGAATCAATCTGACTTCCCGGACCTGGCCAGCTTTCCCTATCGCTTTGAGACCAATACGGAAAATCTAAAGATACATACCAATCAGGGTTTGGTTTCTCCCGTTGAGGCCAGCTCCAAAATTCTAAATTACCTTGTTGAGCGAGCAGAGAACCAACTGCGCGGAGATATAGATGGTGCAGTGATTACCGTACCAGCCTACTTTGATGACGCTCAGCGGCAAGCCACCAAGGATGCAGCAACGCTTGCGGGTATTAAGGTACTGCGATTACTTAACGAGCCGACTGCGGCGGCGGTAGCCTACGGTTTAGATGCTTCTTTGGATGATCCATCCGCTGCTGATTCGGAACGGCTCATAGCGGTTTATGATCTCGGCGGTGGCACCTTTGATATTTCGATACTGAGGTTGCATCGCGGTGTATTTGAAGTATTGGCCACAGGCGGCGATAGCGCCCTCGGCGGCGATGACTTCGACGCCATATTGGCGCAGTGGCTTCTGGAGCAAACTGGTATCGAAATCAAAACGCCTGAAGACAAAAGGGCGCTGCAACTAAAGGCACGAGAAGCCAAAGAGAATTTAGCCTGGCTACAAAAGGTCGAAATTGAGTTTGGTAGTAAAACCGTCGAATTAAACCGCGAAACCTTCGCGGAACTTATTGACTCCCTAGTACAAAAAACCGTTCGTGTATGCCGAAGAGCCTTACGAGATGCAGAGGTAAGCGCTGATCAGATCGATGCCGTGGTTATGGTGGGCGGTTCCACTAGGATTGCAGCGGTTCAGGACAAGGTAGAAGAGTTCTTTGACGCGCCGCTTAAATCCGATATCGATCCGGACCGAGTGGTTGCCTTAGGCGCGGCGATTCAAGCAGATATCCTAATTGGCAATAAGAACGATCAGGATATGTTGCTACTGGACGTAGTTCCTCTATCCCTTGGGTTGGAGACCGTAGGCGGTCTTGCGGAAAAGATAATCCATCGCAATACCACCATTCCTGTTGCCCGGGCGCAAGAATTTACAACCTATAAAGACGGCCAGACTGCAATGCAGATTCATGCGGTGCAGGGTGAACGTGAGCTGATTCAAGATTGTCGCTCCCTAGCGCGCTTTGAACTTACCGGTATTCCACCCATGGTCGCCGGTGTAGCCCGTATCAAAGTTCAGTTTCAGGTAGACCCAGATGGTTTACTAAGTGTATCCGCGCAAGAGACAACTACAGGCATGCGTGCCGAAGTAGAGGTTAAACCTTCTTACGGACTGCAAGAAAACGAAATTGCGAATATGCTGAAGGACTCCTTTGAGAACGCTACCGATGATGTGGCGGCTAGATCGCTTAGAGAGCATCAAGTGGAAGCCGAAGGTTTAGCTTTTGCTATTGAAGCGGCTCTGGCAGCAGACGGCAAAGCTCTGCTTTCAGAAGAAGAGCAAGAACTAATAGGTGCTGCGATAAACGAACTCCGCAGTATTGCAACCAGCGGTAAGCTGCGTGAGTTACAGTGCGAAATTCAGCATGTTAGTAAGCTAAGCGAATCCTTTGCCACTAGAAGAATGGACAAGAGCGTTCGTGAAGCACTAGCAGGACATGCTGTCGATGAATTCGAAGCTGCTGATTGATTAAAATAGATACCTAAACAACAGACCAAGGTCCATTAATGCGCAAGATCGTTATTCTTCCCCATGAAACCATCTGCCCGGAAGGCGCGGTAATTGAAGCCGAACCGGGGCAGAGTATCTGCCGCGCAGCTTTGGATGCAGGTATTGAAATTGAACATGCCTGTGAAATGTCCTGTGCCTGCACCACCTGTCATGTGTATATTCGTGAAGGTGCCGAATCCCTTAACGAAGCGGATGAACTGGAAGACGATTTTCTAGATAAGGCATGGGGATTAGATCCAGATTCACGACTAAGCTGTCAGGCAATTGTTGATGATAAGGACCTGACTATAGAGATACCCAAATATACGATCAATATGGTCTCGGAAAACCATTGATAGCAGCTATTACGCTTGGTTATGCTGCGTTATCGCTTGGTTGAAGATGCTCATTTACTGGAAGTAAACTCCGCTCTTTCACCAAACTCTAGCCTTGCCTAACCTGCGCTCATGACGCTAGGAAAACATGGAGAATTCAAATGAGATGGTCTGACGTTTTCGAAATCGCAATGGGATTGGCCGATACCCATGAAGGTGTAGATCCTCAATACGTTAATTTTGTCGATCTGGGAAAGTGGGTAATGGAGCTGGAAGAATTTGATGATGATCCCGCCCGTTGTGGTGAAAAGGTTCTTGAAGCAATTCAGATGGCTTGGATTGAGGAGGTAGAGTAGCTGAAATAAGTGAGGCCAGATCACACGTTATAATCTATTGTGACTTCAATGACGGATATTATTGAAACCTATTTGACCATAGACGCTGACACTACTCAGCTCAAGGCCAGTCAGCTGTTAGCCGATCAAGCAGATCTTTCTCAAGCTAAAATTAAAGATGCCATGCAAAAAGGGGCTGTGTGGCTTTTGCGAGGAAAGGATAAAAAACGGTTGCGGCGAGCCAGTAAGGCATTGAAAGTGGGTGATAGGCTCCAGCTTAATTACAATGCCGAGCTGCTCAACCAGGATGTTCCAGAACCTCAGTTGGTCTACGACGCTCAAGAATACAGCCTTTGGTTTAAGCCTTACGGACTGTCCTGTCAGGGAAGCCGTTGGGGAGACTTTGCAAGTATTAATCGCTGGGTGGAAATCAATCTATCCAAATCACTAAATAATTCAGAGCGCCCGGTTTTTTTGGTGCACCGACTTGATCGTGCAACAACAGGACTGATCTTGTTATGCCATAGTAAAACCGCTGCCCGTTTATTCAGTGGAATGTTCCAAGAGGGCAAAATGGATAAGCGTTATCAGGCGATTGTGCAGGGTGATTTCTCTGTATTGTCAGAGGGTTATGAAGTGGATCGGATGGTAGATGGCAAAGCAGCGCGGAGTATTTTTTCTTATGTGGATAACAATGATGATTGCTCGTTGGTGGATGTCCAATTGCTTACTGGTCGTAAGCATCAAATTCGTCAGCACTTAAGTGCATTGGGGTATCCCATTGTGGGTGATCGACTTTATGGGACTGGCGATCACGAAGATAGGGAATTGCAGTTACAATCGGTGTCATTAGGGTTTACTTGCCCAATAACCGGTGTGAATCGGCGTTTTGTAGTCGCTGCTGGTCAGGGGCTGCAGCTTTAATAGGGGCGTAGCACAGTTTTTAATCCTGCTATTTCTAATGTTAACCTCTCTAAAAGATAGGGGAGATAATAAATGAATAAACTAATTCTAGGCTTACTGGCCCTAATATTGATACCGATTGCATTTTCAGCCACAGATGAAGACGGTTTTGTGCGCATATTGCCCGAAGAAATTGTTTGGCCTGACGGAACTGGGGAAAGTGCTATTATCAGCCCACTGGCTGGCGATCCCGAGAAAGAAGGTCTCTATATTATTCGCGCCAAATTCCCGCCCGGTGTTATGTCGGGGCCTCACTATCATTCCACTGATCGCCATGTCACGGTGATATCCGGTACTTGGTATACGGGTACTGGCGATGATTACGACAGAGATAATATGGTTCCACTCACACCGGGTAGTTACATGATGCATCCTGCCGGAGCTATTCATTACGATGGTTCAAATAATCATGAGGAAGTTATCGTTGAGATTAGATCCATAGGACCAACAACTACGGTCAGGTTCTAGCTAAACCTGAGAAAACTGGAGAGAGAAATATGAGTTACTACTCAGTTATTACCGTTACACTCAGTTTAACTGAATGGATCCACGGTTATTTAGGGCCAGAGGCAGAGCCTGTTCCCAAGCATGGTGGTAAATATCTTGCCCGAACCGCTAGCCATTAACGAATGGAAGGGCAAGGAGACGATAGTCTCAGTCGAATGGCCATCCAAAGAAGCGGCGCAGGCCTTTATGATTGATCTGGGTTATGTTCCGCATCTGCAAGCCCGAACTGAGGAATCAGTCAGCCATCATTTTTTAGTTGAATGAAAAGATGATCTTACTTAAGTTAGACAGAGCTTTATGAATAACGAAACTCAACAAGAAATCGAAGCGGCAACTTTTCGTCGTTTTCTTAAGCACCTAGACGACCATAAAGAAGTCCAGAATATAGATCTTATGATTCTGGCGGACTTCTGCCGTAACTGCTTAAGCAAGTGGTATATGGCCGAGGCCGCAGAACGGGGTGAAGAAGTCGGTTATAACGAGGTCCGCGAGTTGGTTTACGGAATGCCCTACAGCGAATGGAAGGCGAATCATCAGATTGCGGCAACCGATGAACAAATGGCCGCCTACAATAATCGGGAGAGTAATAAATCCTAACCTGCTGTCCGACCAAAAATGAGTAGAATTTTTGTAAAAGACAAAATGCAGTCGGACTATTCCTATCAGCTGAGTGTTATGGCTGGGGAGAATTTTCATCCGGAATTTAAGCCCGAGCTAACACCAAAGCAAATGCTTGGTCTTGGTGTTTTTGGTGGTAAGTACCTTAATGACTGCAAAGATGAATTCCCTCAAAGCTGGTTTGTTGGCGCCAAACTAAGCCCTGATTACAAAGATATTGGCCTTAATTACTTCTCTGCAGATGCGTCTCAACCTTTAAGTGAATGGCAGAGAAAGGGCTGGATTCACCCGCAGGACCCCAGGGGCTGGTTTCAGTGGTATTGCCGCTATTATCTGGGGCGTAGGAGTGAGCATGAGGATTTACGCCAAATCAAGCGCTGGAAGGCTTTCAGGCGCCACGCCGGTGCGGTTCGTAAGTATTGCGAACCCTTTGATCATAGCTGTCGCAAAAAGCAAAGACAGGCCCTGCTGCACTGGGCCTATGATTCGAGGAATATTTGAATAAATACTCTATAACTTCGATCAAAATTAAAGTCTCCCGCTGAGTAAGAAGCGAGCCTCTATCCAGCTTCTTTAGTTGTCTTAATGGGCGCGGCTCAGTCGTAGATAAAGCATATCCTCGGGCTTGTCGAATCCAATACTTGTGGTACTAAGTGATGTCGATTCTGAAGAAGCTTCTTCGATATTCTATCCTGTTTATTATCTGCAATGCATCGCTGCATGACCTTGCGCATCACGGTTCCGCAGTTAATCTAAATATGTATCTAGCTGAAAATTTTATTGAGGTTAAAGGCGAAATAGTCGACGTATTTTTGCGAGCTCCACATCCTGGTTACCGCATGAGCGCTATCGATGAGTCCGGTGAAGAGGCTATTTACGAGCTCTAAATGAACGGCAGTCCTATTACTTATAGCCCGTTGGGCCTTGGTTCAGACGATATTGTTAAAGTCGGCCAAACTATAAAAGCGGCTGGCTATGTTTCCAAAGTAGATACCTCATCAATGGGCGTTCTGCATATGTTTATCGATGGTGGGCAAAAATTAGCCAGTGAATACGGCCTTATTGCAGACAATTTCGAGCTAGATTGTAGGCAGGGTATGCCAGACACTATGTTTGATCGCGGAGCGGCGATGGAGTTAACTGATCTCTGGAATCGTACACTTGTTCATCTCGAGGAGTACGATATCGAGCGGATTATTCATATGAATCAGGAGAACATAGGCAGCTTTCTCTCTGCATCAGATCTGGGGTTTTCCATAGGGCATTGGCAAGGCGATGACCTTATCGTTGAAACCCCCGGAGTCGATTGGCCCTATTACGATGAGGTAGGCATTCCGCAGCCCACCGAGGTTAGCCATCATGAGCAATTCTCGGTTTTTGAGGATGGTAATTTGTTAAATTACGTTTTTACCATTACAGGCCCGTTAGTCTTTTCCGGCCCGCTGGTTTTAGCTACTACCGGAGAATAGGACCCTGGCCGAGAAGTTGAAGAGTATGGCTGTACGGGAACCTGGGAAGAGTAGAGTAAATTCTTAGCGGTCAACGATTTCGGTCATAAGCTCCGATATCTGCATAACCGGTCCCGCTGCAGGCCTTTGACCCGTATTGAGTAAACTTCTGCACTCGTGGGCCGGTGTCGACTTCTCCGGTGTATATGTTTCCTAAAGAATCTACCGCCAACGCGTGAATCCAGTGGAACTCGCCTACTTGTCTGCCTCGTCTTCCAATACGGTCTAGTTCGGTAAGGTTCTCCCGGTTCACAATGTAAAAGGTGGCGTTAGCCAAATCTCCGACATAAAGGCAGCTTTGCGCTTCGTCACTGGAAAATGCCACTGACACTGCGGTTCCGCTTCCGGTGTACGGGGCTATGGCGATATCACGCACAAATCCGCAAGTGCCTGATTCTGCATCTGGGTTGGAGCAGTCGTTTTGATCTACTAGGTCCAAATCAAATACTTGAATTCGATTATTGCCGCGGTCGCAGGCATAAAGCAGGCCGTCCTTGCTTATCTTTGCGCAGTGAAGGGGGCTGCGGTAAAACATCGGTTTTAAATTCCCGCTTTGATAATCACCTGCCCAGGGTCCGGCATTATATGGGTCAATATCTGTGCCTTCCGGGTCGTCGACGGGTTTTTGCCCGTAGGCTCCGAAGTGATTGATGTATTGGCCTGTTGCAGCATCTACGATCAAAACACGTTTATTGCCATAACCGTCTGCGATATACATTCGGTTAGTTTCTGGGTCTACCATCATATCGGCTACTAAATAGGGTTGCGGTGTTCCATTGGGCCCGCCATCGATATTTTCGCTATTTGGTAGTTCCATTCCGGCATGGCCAATCTGATAAATAAACTCGCCTTCAGCGGTAAATTTGAGGATATGAGAGTCGTCGCCAAAGGTAGCAGCCCAAGGGAATTGGCCGGTGAAGTTGGTTCCATTGCCAGAGATATATACAAAGTCATTGTGGTCTACATAGATGCCATGCTCTCGCCCCGGCCAGTAACAACCATCTTCTTTGCGGCAGTTATTTTCTAAGAACCCAGAATCTTGAGGGCCACCCCATGCATCGAGCAGTTTTCCTTTGGAGTCGAATTTAAGTACTGAAGGCGCTGCGGTGCAGCAGCCGGCAATTTGATCAGCCAGCGAGCGTGAATTTCCGAGCGCATCCACCGGCATGCCATTTTCATTTGTGCCTGCTATTCCTAAAGCGTAGGCAGAGCTTTGCTCTAAAGATCGACCTCGATGATAAACCCAGATATTGTCATGAGAATCTGCCGTAAGGCCGCCCACCTGTCCGATAAGCCAGTTATTAGGTAAAGGTTGTGGCCAACTGGGATCTACAACAAAACTAGGAGCTGTGGTTCCTTCAGGATTTCTAGGTTCGGAACGTTGTTTTAATAGCTCAAGGCTTTCTATGAGCTCTAGGCTTTCCATTGGCTCAAGGCTCTTCAAATCGAGAGGCATTGATGATTCAGACATAGACAAATTAGTGCAGGAGGATAGGCCTAGCAACACAAGGGTAAAAACCAAAAACATAGATCCGTAGAAATTCTTCATTTGTCTGCCCAGCAATTTGGTAAGGAATCTCGTCATTCTAGAAGAATATCGCCACAATAAAAGGATTGAAGCTTTTATGCTTTAATAATGGAAATCAATTGGAGTCGGCAAATGCAAAAGTTAGCTATTAGGGAAGTTGCCTTAAAACTGCTTATTTGCGCTGCACCCCTATGCAGCGTTCAAGCCAATGAAGTGGAAATCGTTAGCGCTGATTTTGTGCAGGGGAGAGATGGCACATAGTTACTGAATGTTGGGCTTCTTCATGCTGACAACGGCTGGGACCACTACGCAGCTATTTGGCGACTACTAGACGCTGAAGAAAATATCCTAGGCGAAAGGGTGCTGTTGCATCCTCATGAGGATGAGCAGCCCTTTATCCGTGGCATCGAGGGGATTGTTATATCCGAGGGCAACAAAATACTTTATATCGAAGCTCACGACATGGTGCACGGTTGGACTCCCAATCGATTAGAAGTTGATATGACCCAAGCTAGTGGCGGCCGACTAAGGGTGATGCGGCAAAACTGAGGGCGATAAAAAATCCCGACGCTGCGATGCAGTGTCGGGATTAGTACTTTTAAGGACCTAGACCTACATAAGAGCTTCCCTAGGTAATTTCAACCTCAATTTCTCCAAGGCTTTCAATGCCTACCTTGATTACATCGCCTTTATTTACTAGGCCAATGCCCTCAGGTGTGCCGGTCAGGATAATATCTCCGGCCCTGAGCTCGTAGTACTGAGAAAGTATTGCGATGCCTTCTGAAACAGACCAACGCTGAAGGGCGAGGTCAGAATCTTGTTTAACCTCACCGTTAACACTGAGCCAGATACGGCCATCAACAGCGTGCCCATTATCTTCAACGGTGGAGAGTGGTCCGACAGGAGCCGATTTGTCGAAAGACTTGCTTATTGCCCAAGGGCGAGAGAGTTCTTGAGCTACATGCTGCAAGTCTTCGCGAGTCATGTCTAAGCTAATTCCATAAGCGTATACATGGTTGAGTGCATCAGCTGGATCGATATTAGTACCGCCGCTTTTAAGTGCAACGACCATTTCAGCTTCATAGCGCAGTTCGCTGGTTGCTTGCGGATACGGGTGACCCTCACTCGCCGGAACTACCGCATCGCGTGGTTTGATAAAGAAGAAGGGTGGAGTTTGTGTTGGATCGTCGCCGGACTCAATCGCGTGAGCCGCGTAATTTCGCCCAAGACAATAAACTCGGTTGACCGGAAATAGGTCACTGGTACCGTTTATTTCCATGGAAATAACCGGCGGTACATCAAGTACATATCTCGGTTCTTGGGCAGTTGCTGTGTTGATATTTGCGCCTAGTGCAGTAGCTCCAGCGATGGCGGCACTGCCGGTTAAAAATTTGCGACGGCTCTCTGTTTGTTGATCACTCATTAATACATCCCCCGATAAATAAAATTAGTTTGAGTCCCTTAAGAGTAAAGGTCTTTGCAGTTTGAGTCTATCTTGCATAAATGCAACACCCCGAGCTCTTTAGAACTCTTAACGATATAAGTCTTAAATAAGATCGCGGCGGAGTCAATCATGGCAGAAAAATCGAGTTTACCGGTGCGCTAGGTTGGCAGCTGACGGGCATTTGTGAAAGGCCGGCATCAGAGGTTAGGCCCTATGCGCTGTTTGCGCACTGTTTCATCTGTTCGAAAGATCTAAAGGCGGTCTAACAGAGCATGGAATAGCGGTGTTTCGATTTGACTTTACCGGCCTAGGCGAAAGCGGGGGTGACTTTGTACATACTAATTTTTCTTCGAATCTGGAAGATTTAGTAGCCGCTGCAGATCATATGCGTGAACAATACCAGGCACCTCATATCGTGATAGGCCAATCTCTGGATGGATCTGCAGCACTGGCAGTTGATAAGTTAATTCCTGAGGTAAACGCGGCCGCTACTATCGGCGCGGAGCGATACCTTGCACCTCGGAGATTCTCTTTTAGCCAAAGTCCCGGAACTGCAGGACCAGGACAAAACTGAAATAAAGCTGACAGGAAGGCCCTTTAAAATCCGACGTCAATTATTGGGCGATTTAGCCTCTCATACTATTGAAGGCCGCATATCAAGCTTGGGTAAACCACTATTGGTTATGCATTCACCAAAGGCAGAAAATTCTGGAGATAGCAGACAAATGCCCTGTGCACAGGGCTCTGCATTACGAGGTAAAAGTAAGGACGGTATTGGCTAACTAGGCATTGCCAGGTCGAAAAATTTTCAGATCAGAATAGTATCAAAGCCCCACAAGCTTCAGCAGTTCAGCGCTATACTCAGTTTTTGCGCGCGTATAGATTGGCGCAACCGCTTCCACAAAAAGTTGTCGTTCTTCCTGGGTTAGGTCCACTACCTCGCCGCCGTATTCTCTAATAAACTCTTCCGAATCAGTTTCTGCTTGGTCATGCAATGCACGTTGCGCAGCAATCGCTTCATCTACAGCTGCCTGAAATTCAGTTTGCAGGGCCAGGGGCCAGGAATTAAAAGTGCGCTTATTTACAAACAATGGTCGAGACATATAAGAATGATAAGTCTTGGTATAGAACTTTTGAGATTCATACATGCGATAAGTAATAACGTTCTCAAAAGGATTTTCTTGCCCCTCCAATTCTCCTGAGGCCAGTCCGGCATAAACCACTGGCAAAGGAGTGACGAGAGGCGAAGCTCCCAGAAGCTCGAGCGTTTCTTTTTGAATAGCGAGCACACGAATCTTTAAATCTGTTAGATTTTCTGGTACCCGCACAGACCGAATGCTATTGGATATATGCCGAAAACCATTTTCATAGAAGCCCATAATTTTTAGATTGCTGCTGGCTTCAATGGAGTCAATCGCCGCTTGACCTAGAGGACCATCCATAGCTGATCTGATAGTTTCATTGTCTGAAAAGAGGAAGGGCAATGCGGCTACTTCCAATGCGGGAATACCAGTGCTCATGGTGACGTAACCCATAGTCAAAGCATCCTTTTCAACCAGGTCCATCTGAGCTCCAGCCTCGGGATATCCTAGGTCAAGTATGTTATACACGTAATCGACCTGGACTTGATCGCCAAATTTACCTTCAAGACGATTCCCAATTAGGGTTAAGCCTTTGCTAAAACTGGAAGTAGAGGGGCCATATCCTGCTAAGACAATATGAAGGGTTTCATCCAGATTTAGCTGATTGGATGCTTGCTGATTGCTAGATCGAATTGTTGATGAACAAGCGACTAGAAATGCTGCCAATACTACAAATAGAGCCGTGTATCTTAGTTTCCGAGGCATGATTTTTCTCGTGTAATAAATAGCGGAATTGCAAGAAATTGAAAACATAGTAACTTGATGGGCGGGAAATGGGATATTTTTACATTTTGTAATCAAAGGGAGTTATGGCACACGAACTAGAAACCGAACGACTCTTGATGAAGCAAATTGAAGCGGACGATTGGTCCTTGTTTAAAGATTTGCACGTTTGCTCCTCGGTTGCGAAATACATTTCTTATGAAACCTCTTAGGCAGAAGTCAGAAGTTGGTTCGATTTTCGTTTGATACCACGGCTAGTGGAATCAGAATTTTGGTTATGTTTAGCCGTTGTTGTTATGGATTCTGAGAAAACAATGGGAACCGCTGGTTTTATTACTCGACAAGCAGACCTCCGCGAAGCCGAAGTCGGATTTCTGCTTTTACCGGTGTATTAGGGCAAAGGTTACGTCGGTGAAACTTTGGTCGCGCTTATCGATTACTTGAGGGGTCTGGCTTTGAATCCATGCTTGCTAGAGTATAGAATGACAACGGCGCTTCGAAAATTTATTGCTGCGCAAGGGGTTTGTATTAAGCGAGCCACTACCAAAGAGCGTTGAGCCGAATGGTAAGTTTCACGAGGACTATCTGTATCAGTTAGATGTGCAAAATAAAGCTTACCTAGAATTGTTTCGATTATACTCAAACCCGTGAGCAGTATCGCCGCTAGAGCTCCTATTTCCAGTGTTTATTTCAGGACTAAACCCATTATGAAAAGACCGATTTTGTTATTGGCATCAGTTTGTATTCTGAATATTGCCCCTTTGGTAGCTCAGGAACTCTCGCCGGACAATCTGACTGCATATAACAGCATTTTCTCAGTAACAAATTTTGAGGGTAGGCGTGCAATTCAGGTTCGAGAGCCAGCTGAGCTATTGCAATCCAATGAGGATAATCTGGTTATCTTGAATGGAGTTGATTTCTACAATGGTGAAATCGAAATTTGGCTTGCGGGCACTCGCAACCCAGATGCAAACGAAAGCGCGAGAGGATTTACCGGCATAGCCTTTCGTATTGCAGAAGACCCCACTGAATATGAGGCTATCTATGTTCGGCCTGCCAATGGCAGAGCCGACGATCAGCTGCGACGGAACCACTCAATCCAATACATTTCTCATCCTGAATACACCTGGAATAAATTTAGAGCCGATACTCCGTCAAAGTATGAGTCCTATGCGGACATGGCGCTTGGAGAGTGGATCAAATATCGTTTGGTTGTGGATGGCGAGAGAGCAGAGCTTTACTTGAATGACGCTGAGCAGCCCAATTTAATTGTAAAGGACCTTAAGCTAGGGGATAGCTCTGGGCGCATCGGGTTGTGGATAGATTCGGGCACGATCGCCTACTTTTCTGACATCAGAGTCAGTACCGAGAGCAGGCCGGAATAGGTCATAAAAAGAGTGTGGAACTCTGAATGATTCGAAAAACCGATTTAACCGATGCTCAAGATATATCGAATATCTATAATCACGATATTACCCATACGGTGATTAGTTTCGAGGAGGCAAGCACTTCGGCAGAGAAAATGAGCAGCATTATGAATGCTGCTTTCCAGCATCGATTGCCCTGACGAGTTGCACTAGATAATCAGCAAATGATTGGTTATGCCTCCGCCGCGCCATGGCAAAAACTGTCGGCTTATAGGTTTTCCGTTGAGGTTTCGGCCTATACTGTCCCTTCGGTAAAGTCTCAAGGCTGGGAATCCAAGCTTTTTGAAATACTCTTAGCCGAGCTTAAAAACAACTCTGTTCATACAGTTATCGGTGGTATTTCTCTGCCAAACCCATCCAGCGTGGCGCTGCACGAAAAGTTCGGCATGCAGAAGGTTGCGCATTATAAAGAAGTTGGTTCTAATTTTGATCGGTGGGTAGATGTCGGGTACTGGCAACTGATCCTCGGAAACGAGGGATAATCAGCGTTATTTATCTCTCCAGATACCGCTAGAAACCTTGTGGCTGAGGCCCTCCGCAAGTACAATCTGCGCCAGGTTGACACCCCCTTATATCTCGATTTCGAGATTAGCTAAGTTATTGTTTATTTGGAGAAGATTGATGGCGGTCGAACTCACCCTGAGTATCATTAAACCCGATGCTGTTGCCAAAAATGTTATCGGCGAAATAGTCAGCCGATTTGAGAAATCCGGTTTAAAAATTGTTGCTCAAAAGATGCTTCAATTAGACGACGAAAAAGCTGGCGGATTCTACGTTGAGCATAAAGAACGTCCTTTTTACCCGCACCTAGTAGCCTTTATGACGTCGGGTCCTTTAGTTGTTCAGGTGCTTCAAGGTGAAAACGCCATTGCACAAAATCGCGATTTGATGGGCGCTACTAATCCACAAGAAGCTGGCGCCGGAACTATTCGTGCAGATTTTGCTTCCTCCATCGACGCTAATGCAGTGCACGGATCAGATTCCGCCGCGTCGGCAGAGCGTGAGATTTCTTACTTCTTCAGCACCGAAGAAGTTTGTTCGCGATAAGGCGCAAGTCATAGCAGTCTAAGCCATATGCCAGAACTGAAACCTAAGCCACCTTTAGCGACTACTGAACGGCTCACTGAAGAGACCGTTGAAGTTCTAAAGACCAATCTGATGGGGCTTTCTCCCGTTCAAATGAAAGAATACTTTGAGTCTATTGGTGAAAAAAGTTTCCGGGCAACCCAGTTACTGAAATGGATTCATCAGCAAGGCGTTTCCTCCTTTGAGGAAATGACTAATCTGTCCAAGCCTTTGCGTGAAAAGCTGGAAAAGCTTGCAGAGATAAAGGCGCCAGAAGTTGTGTCAGACCATTTATCCATAGATGGAACACGAAAGTGGGTTATTCGGGTTAAGGGCGGTAGTTGCATTGAAGCCGTTCTAATTCCGGAAGGCGGGCGAGGTACGCTCTGTGTTTCCTCCCAAGTGGGCTGTTCACTAGATTGCAGCTTCTGTAGTACGGGCAAACAGGGCTTTAATCGCGACCTGACTTCATCGGAAATTATTGGTCAGGTTTGGATTGCCGCAAAATTCTTCGATTCTATGGGCGCTACTCAAAGGCGTGTTATCACCAACGTTGTGATGATGGGTATGGGCGAGCCTCTCATGAATTTTAATAATGTGGTCGCTGCAATGCAATTGATGATGGACGATAACGCTTATGGCTTATCCAAGCGCCGGGTAACCCTTAGCACCGCCGGTGTTGTTCCAAAGCTCGACAAGCTAGCCGATCATGTAGATGTATCCCTCGCTATATCTTTGCATGCTGCTGAAGATGAATTACGCAACGAGCTTGTGCCGATCAATCGAAAATACCCCATAGCTAAATTGATGGAAAGTGCTCAAGCCTATATTGCTCGCATGCCAGATTTACGCAGAAAGCTTACTATTGAGTACACTCTGATCGATCAGGTAAATGATCGTTCAGAACACGCAGAAAAGTTGGCAAAACTACTTGCTGATGTACCTTGTAAGATAAATCTAATTCCTTTTAATCCCTTTCCCTTAAGTGATTATCAGAGGTCTTCAGGCAATGCAATCAAGAAATTCCAAGACATTTTGATTCAATCCGGGTTTACCGCGACAGTTCGAACTACTCGCGGAGAAGACATTGATGCGGCTTGCGGACAGCTTGCCGGAGCGGTTAATGATTTGACTCGACGTAGCCAACGCTACCGTGATCGTGCAGAATCTGTGCTTAAAGTTGTAGAGGCACCAAATTAATGCCATTTAAACTCGTTTTCAGCCTGTTATTACTCCCTCTATTGGGTTGCGCCACTTCCAATACCCCTGGCAATGGAAGCTCGACAGCAGCAATTGGATCAGTAGAATTTCATCGGTGAGAACCCAAGTATGAGTGTATCGGAGAAAGATAAAGAGCAAGAGCCAGAGCTAGCAAAGGAGGTGCAGCAAGAGGCGTCCTTGGCCGATCCGGGAGCTATGCTTAGTGCTGCGAGAGAAGAACAGGGAATTACTATCTCTAGAGTTTCCCGAGATCTCGGACTAACCGAATCGGCTGTTAGAGATTTGGAAGCAAACAAGCACGACCGTTTTCCGGCTGGTATATACGTTCGAGGCTATATTAAAAACTATTGCAAGATACTCTCCTTGGACATTCTAGAGGTAATGAAGGTATTGGAAGAGTTTGTTACTTTAAACGGCACGCAGGGCTCTCACGGCTCAAATTATGATCCGCTAGGTGAGTTTGGGCTAGAAAAGAAAAAAAGGCCGCCCCTAATAATCCCCATCATTATTGCAATACTAGCTTTGGCCGCTTACACAATTTACCGCGTATCGGTAGCTTGATAGCTTAAAAACCGCATAATTACCGAATATAGATCCTATGTTTTCTGAATCACCTATTGTTCGCCGTATCTCAAAGAAAATTCTGGTTGGGGATGTGCCTGTCGGTGGCGATGCGCCGATATCTGTACAGAGTATGACGAATACTGAAACCACAGATGTTGCTGCTACCGTTGGTCAAATTCGTGCGCTTCAGAACGCCGGTGCAGATATTGTACGAGTTTCTGTTCCTTCATTGGAAGCCTCCATCGCTTTCGGTGAGATTAGAAAAGAAGTTGAAATTCCTCTGGTTGCCGATATTCACTTCGATTATAAAATTGCTCTTGATGTCGCCGATCGTGGAGTTGATTGCCTGCGAATAAATCCCGGCAATATTGGTCGCGAAGATCGTATACGTGCTGTGGTAGATAAAGCGCGTGAACGAAACATTCCTATTCGAATTGGTGTAAATGCAGGCTCGCTAGAGAAAGACTTACAGGTTAAATACGGCGAGCCAAAGCCCGCAGCCCTTGTGGAATCTGCTATGAGGCACGTCGATATTTTAGATCGCTTGGATTTCGATAATTTTAAATTGAGTTTGAAGGCGTCAGATATATTTATGACGGTTGCTGCCTACAGAATTATTGCAAAGCAAATAGATCAGCCGCTGCATCTTGGAATTACCGAGGCAGGGGCATTGCGAAGTGGAACTGTTAAATCGTCCATTGGTCTTGGACTACTTCTGATGGATGGAATTGGCGACACTATTAGAGTTTCTCTGGCAGCAGACCCAGTCGAAGAAGTTAGAGTCGGCTGGGATATGTTGAAGAGCATGCGAATCCGTTCTAAAGGCGTTAACTTTATTGCCTGCCCGAGTTGCTCACGACAAAACTTCGATGTAATCAAAACGATGAATCAACTCGAAGCGAATTTGGAAGACATTACGGTGCCTATGGATGTGGCCGTGATTGGCTGTTATGTAAATGGCCCCGGTGAGTCGAAAGAGGTGGACGTTGGTATAACCGGGGCAGATCCGGAAAGCTTGGTTTATCTCGATGGTAAACCGCACAAAAAAATTGGATCAAAAGATGTAGCCGGGCAGTTAGAAGCCCTTATTCGGGCGAAAGCGGCGGAAAAAGAAGCAGAGCGCGAGCAAATAATCGCGACTTCTGTCGGAGTAGGGGAATAAAGTGACTTCTACTCGCTCAATTCGAGGTATGAACGACCTCTTGCCCTCGGATAGCGGCAACTGGCAGAAGATAGAAAGCTTAGTAACCCGCGTGCTGCAGCGATACGGCTACAGTGAAATCCGGTTTCCCATTCTGGAAAAAACCGAACTTTTTTCCAGATCTATCGGCGAAGTTACCGATATCGTTGAAAAAGAAATGTATAGCTTCCCGGACCGTAACGACGAAAGCTTATCTTTGCGCCCGGAGGGCACGGCTGGGTGTGTTCGCGCCTGCGTGGAGAACTCTTTGCTTAACGCCGGACCACTGCGCTTGTGGTATAGCGGTCCCATGTTTCGCTACGAACGGCCACAAAAAGGGCGGACTCGACAGTTCCACCAATTTGGAGTGGAGTGTTTTGGCATGGCAGGACCGGATATTGATGCAGAGGTAATAGCACTGACTGCGTCAATATGGCGTGACTTAGGTATATCTGGCTCTCTGAGGTTGGAAGTTAACTCCTTGGGTACTTCTGAGAGTCGAAAAGCACATCGACAGGCCCTAGTAGATTATTTTAAAACTAATCTAAGTCAGCTGGACGAGGATAGTTTACGGCGATTAGAAACTAACCCACTACGGATATTGGATACAAAAAATCCGAATATGCAGGCTTTAGTAGAGGCCGCTCCAGCACTACCTGATTATATGGACCAGGATTCTGCCCAGCATTTTGCGAAACTTTGTGCAATTTTGGATCAGATGAAAATAGCCTACCGGGTTAACCATCGACTAGTGCGTGGCTTGGATTACTACAGTAAAACCGTATTTGAATGGGTTACCGATGCCCTAGGTGCCCAGGGAACTATATGTGGCGGCGGTCGCTACGATGGACTGGTACCGCAGCTTGGTGGCCCGAAGACACCGGCTTTAGGTTTTGGTCTCGGAATTGAGCGATTGGTCCTACTTGTCGAGGAAGTGAATCCGGAGATTCTCGGTCAAACTGAGCTAGACCTTTACTTGATCGCGGCTGAATGTGAAATAGCTGCGGCTCTGGAGCTCGCGGAAACAATTCGCAGTACTGAGCCTAGGCTCTCTTTAATGGTCAATTGTGGGGGTGGAAGTTTTAAAAACCAATTTAAGAAAGCCGATCGCAGCGCTGCGAAGGTTGCATTGGTGTTAGGAGAAGACGAAGTAGAGCAGGGTAACATAACCCTAAAATATCTGCGGGAAGATAGAGAACAGGAGACGCTAGCGGTAGGAGAAGCGTTGAACAGGTTGCGTTCTTTGTAGCGGCAACCCATCATAGCGCCCAGAAAAATTAACCGGGTTTAGTTGGAGGCTTATCAAGCCGCTCAGTTAAGTTTGCTGATGCACATTAACAACATATTAAGAGTAGAGATCGCTTTGAACGACATGCGCACAGAAGAAGAACAAATCGCCGCCATTAAAAACTGGTGGGCAGAAAATGGTACCCAGCTAATAGTTGGAGTTCTGGTGGTTGCCCTAGGATATTTCGGATATCAAGGCTGGCAAACAAAGCAGCAGGATCAATCTGAGGCAGCGGCAGATATATATGAAAGCTTGCAGCAGGGTGTTGATGCTAGTTCTGTCGTGCAAGGCTCATTGTCAGAACTTGAGCTGGAAACGGTTCGAACTATCGGATATCTAGCAGACCAGTTGCAAACAGAGTATTCAGATACCGGCTATTCAGTTTTAGGTGCTATTGCCGCGGCTCGTGCAGCTGCAGATCGTGATGATTATGCTGAAGCTATCAGTCGTCTGGAATGGGTTCTACAGGCCGATACAGACCCTGCAACCCTGCAGCTAGCGACATATCGTATTGCCCTGGCCAAAGCAGCTTCAGGAGCAGAGCAAGAAGCCATAACGCTTTTGTCTGGCGAAGACGATTCTTATGCAGCCCTCTACGCTGAAAGTCGCGGCGATATATATCGCCAATCGGGAGAAAATGCAGCTGCAGCGATTCAATATGAATTGGCAATTGAGAAATTATTACCGGAGCAATCAAATTACAAACCGGCTCTAGAGTTCAAGCTAGCCAACGTTGCGGCTGGCGTTGCGGTTCTCGCTGCACCGGCTCAATAGGAACTCCACCTTGATTAAAAAAATTGTCTTCACAGCAATTGCAGCTAGCTTGTTGGTCGCCTGCGCCGGAACCGATGATATCGATGAAAGTCTGTTACCGGCTGAATTGATTCAATTCGATGTCAGTGTTGATGTTGAAGAGCTTTGGTCAGTAAGCATTGGCAGCGGTGCTGATGACACTAGTTCATTGCTAAGGCCAGCCCTTTTGGATGACCGCATCTATGTTACCGATCATGATGGTCGAGTGTCAGCGCTGGATGCCGCCAATGGTAGAAGTCAGTGGTCAGTAAATTTACGTACTTCAATTACAGGCGGCACCGGTGTTGGTGAAGGCCTTGTATTGGTAGCTAGCGGAGAAGGAATTGTTTATGCCTTGGAGCAAAGCAATGGTTCAATTCGCTGGCAAGTTCAATTAAATAGTGAGGTTCTGGCTCCGCCACAGGCAGGCTCCGGTGTAGTAATCATTCTGGCGCAGGATGGCAGTATATATGCTCTTGATTCGCAAAATGGCGAGCAGATATGGCGTGTCGATGCAATCAAGCCCTTATTAACGGTGCGCGGTAATGCGCAGCCTGCCATTGTCGATGACATAGTATTAATTGGGCATGATTCTGGAAAAATAGGTGCCTACCGACTTGCTAATGGTGCCGCTCTTTGGATCGCTCGTGTAGCGGTTCCAGAAGGTTCAAACGAACTTCAGCGCATGGTGGATATCGATGCGGCGCCCTTGTATGCCAATGGTTTGGTCTACGGCATAAGCTTCCAAGGTGGCATTATGGCGATTAATCCGCAAACGGGTCGTGGAACATGGTTTCAGGAAACCTCTAGCGTCAATGAAATCGGTGTTTTCGGCGGAACCTTGTCGATTACCGATGTTGGCGGAAAGATAACTGCCTTCAATGCTTCAAGTGGTGAACTGCTTTGGGAATCCGAAGCCGTTAAAAATCGCGGTGTAACGGGCCCAGTAGTGGGCGACTTAATCGTTGCTGTTGCAGATTTTGAAGGTTATGTGCATTTTTTTCGACGTAATACAGGCACATTGGCAAATCGCCTCCAGGTGGGAAGAGACGCGATCCGGGCACCCCTGGTTGCAATCGAAGACGGATTATTGGTGCTTGATACCTCAGGCCGTTTAACCGCACTTCGTATTGGCGACCTCTAATCGGCGTCGATAAAAACCTAATAAATCGGAACAACCTGGTTTTCAGGCTGAGGCATATGCTTCGTCGCTCATATTTTTCAGTAGAACATTTCTCATGATCAGCACTTTCGCATTAGTCGGTCGGCCAAATGTCGGTAAATCGACACTATTTAATCGATTGACACAAACTCGTGATGCACTTGTTGCTGATTTCCCTGGACTCACTAGAGACAGGAAATACGGTAAAGCCAGTCACGAAGGCGTTGACTATGCCGTAATAGATACCGGCGGAATAAGCGGGGAAGAGGAGGGTATCGATATTGAAATGGCCGGGCAGGCATTGCTGGCCATCGACGAAGCTGACGAAATTCTCTTTATGGTGGATGCCCGCACGGGTCTAACTCCGCCTGACCAGCATATTGCCAATTTGCTTAGACGCAAAAACCTTAAAGTGCAGTTAGTGGTCAATAAAATAGATGGCGTGCAGGAAGAGATAGGAACCAGTGATTTCCATGGCTGGGGTTTTGGCGAGCCTATAGCCATTAGTTCCAGTCAGGGGCGCGGAATTAATCAGCTGTTGGACTCGCTTTTAGACATCACAGAAGAAAAGCCAGAAGAAGTTGATGAATTCGTGTGGGTAGATGACGAAGATACATCAGATAAATTCACGGCCGAGAAAAAAGAAGAGATCGATCGAAAACGAGAGCAGGAATACGCCGATGCTCCTATTCGAATTGCAGTAGTTGGTCGTCCCAATGTCGGTAAATCAACCCTGGTAAATCGTATGCTGGGGGAAGAGCGGGTAATCGTTTTTGATATGCCCGGTACCACTCGCGATTCCATCTATATCGATTACGAACGAGACGAGCAGAAATATACCCTCATTGATACTGCGGGCGTGCGCCGTCGTAAAAATATAAAAGAAGTGGTAGAAAAGTTCTCCATTATTAAAGCACTCAATGCCATCGATGACGCTCAGGTGGTTATTTTACTTATCGATGGTCAAGAAGGATTGGTAGATCAAGACCTGCACCTACTCGGCTACGCTATTGAATCTGGACGTGCCTTGGTTGTGGCGGTAAATAAATGGGACGGTCTAGAGCCGGACGAGCGCGAATTGATTAAAGCGCAGCTCGATCGCCGATTACGCTTTATTGACTATGCCGATATTCACTATATTTCTGCGCTCCACGGTTCTGGTGTGGGCAAGCTTTATGGCTCGATTGAACGCGCCTATCAGAGCGCTACAGAAAGTCTTAGTACCAACAGGTTAACTCGGATACTCGAAGATGCACTTTCGGACCATCCGCCACCTCTAGTGCGTGGTCGGCGCATGAAAATGCGCTATGCCCATGCAGGTGGAAAAAATCCACCCTCGATTATTATTCACGGAAACTCGATTTCCGATGTGCCAAATCACTATGTCCGTTATCTGCAAAAGACGTTCCGTCAAGCCCTTGGTCTGCACGGAACGCCATTGAAGATTGAATTTAGAAGTGGCGAGAATCCCTTTGCCGGCCGCAAAAATAAACTTACCGCTCGTCAAATTTCCAAGAAGAAGCGGCTAATGAAGCACGTTAAGAAAGGGCGTAAATAATTGGGGATTAGATAGCCTCCTGATAGACTTATCCTCAAAGCTGATACTTGGATATATCGAGGAGCGCTCATGGATATGAATGAACTTGCCACCGTAATGGCAATGACCCTAGGGGTTTCCTGGGCCAGTGGTATCAATCTTTATGCTGCTATTTTGGCGCTGGGGCTAGCTGGCGCGACCGGACATGCCGCCCTTCCTGAAGAGTTACAAATACTACAATCACCCCTAGTCATCGTTGCTGCTGCGCTCATGTACAGCGTTGAGTTCTGCGCAGACAAGGTACCCGGAGTAGATTCCGGCTGGGACGCAATACACACTTTTATTCGACTACCCGCAGGCGCATTACTGGCCTCTGGAATGGTGGCTGAAATGGGTATGGCCGCAGAGATATCCGCGGTAATAGTGGGTGGCAGCATTGCTGCAGGCACGCACGCGACCAAGGCTGGATCGCGCGCCTTAATTAATGCATCACCAGAACCCTTTAGTAATTGGACTGCCTCAATAAGTGAAGATGTAATGGTTTTTGTGGGTATTTGGGCAATGATCAACCATCCTTTTTTTTTCCTCGTTTTCCTCGTTCTTTTTATCCTTTTAATGATTTGGTTGTTGCCTAAAATATGGCGCGGTATTCGTATGATATGGCGGAAAATTCGAGGCAAGTCCTCTGAACCGGATGATGCCTCAGAAGCTTCTGGATCGGTTATCGCGCAGGCAGATCCTGTCGAATGACAGAGGAATTGGCCGCCGCGCCGGAATTAAAACTTTCGCTTCGGCGTTCAGCAATGAATGCTCTGGGTCGTCGGGAGCAATCTGTGTTTGAGCTAAAGCAGAAGCTAAGTCAGCGCTACAAAGACGCTAGTGAAGAAGAGATCACAGCGGTGATTCAGCGGCTTACAAATCAGGGGCTTCAGTCTGATGAACGATTTTCTGAAATGTTTGTGCGTAGCTGTATTAATAAGGGTAAAGGGCCTAACCTTATACGGCGGGAGCTCGAGCAACAAAATTTACCCCCTGAGATGTTGGAGCAAGCCTTTAGCCTAAATCCATGTAATTGGCAGCAGAGCGCATTGCATCAATTGCAAAAAAAATACTCGGTTGGCGATATGCAAGAATTTGCGCTTCGGGCTAAAGCTACTCAATTTTTATATCGCCGGGGTTTTGATAGCGATACCTGCAGCAGAGCAGTGGAAGCCCTAAAAACTCAAACTCAAGGCACATAGCAAATAATGTCAAAAAATCTAGCTTTAGTATTCGCGATGTTCCTTGGCTTTCCAATAATAGCTGCCGAATTGGATGATCTAGAAGGAGAGTGGATTGAAGGTGGTCTTATTGTTGGTCGGGTTGTGCCGGGGTCTGCTGTTTTTTTTAAAGATGAACCAGTCATGTCGTCTGAAGCCGGCTTGTTTGTCATAGGCTTACACCGAGACGAGAACGAGCCGGTAAGCATTGAAGTGCAGAGCCCAGACGGTTCAGTTGATAGGCGGACGTATCAGGTAGCGCAGCGCGAATACGATATTCAAAGTATTGAAGGCATAGCTCAAAATATTATGGAGCCCAGTGAAGAAGATCAAAACCATATCTGGTCTGATTATCTGATGACCACTGAAGCCCGCAAAATCCGAAGTGATCTTGAAGAATTCTTATCCAATTTCGAGTGGCCCGTGCGAGGACCTATAAGCGGTGTCTATGGAAGCCAAAGGATATATAACGGCGTTCCAGGAACGCCTCATTATGGCTTGGATATTGCGGTGCCTGCGGGCACAGCGGTAGTTGCCCCTGCAGCTGGACGCATCATCATGGTCAATGACGATATGTTCTATTCGGGTGGAACTATAATGCTGGATCATGGGCACGGCGTATCCTCTTCATTCTTACATCTAAGCAGAACACTGGTGCAGGTGGGTGATTGGGTAGAACAGGGTGGCCTGATAGCCCAAGTAGGAGCTACCGGAAGGGTAACCGGTCCACATTTGGACTGGCGTATGAATTGGGGAAACTCCCGTATTGATCCAGAGCTACTGCTGCGTGCCTCAGGCGCTTGGGATAAAAACTAAACGCTCTTTATGGATTCTTTAGGGATAAAAAGCAGCGTAGAGTTAAGCCTGTTTTTCCACTAAACTCCTCTGCCTAATTGGCGGTAATTCTTTCTAGGCTTATGTTAGACAAAAAACTACTCAGCATATTGGTATGTCCTGTTACCAAAACCACTTTGCACTACGACGCAAATGCTCAAGAGCTCATTTCTACGGCTGCTGGTTTGGCCTACCCAATACGAGATGGCATTCCGGTATTGTTAGAGACAGAGGCTCGCAATTTGTCGGCTGAAGAAGTTTTGTCTCTGAAAAAGAAATACCGTAGCTAATGTCTAGTTTTGTACCTCCGACCGAGCCAAGCATATTCACTCGAATTGCCAAGGGTGAAATTCCTTCGGAGATCCACTTTCAGGATGATCAATGCTTTGTTGTTTCGGATATTAATCCCCAGGCACCAGTTCATTTGTTAGTTATCCCCAAGCTGGAGATAACCCGATTAGTTGATGCCAATCCTGATCATCAGGCCCTGTTAGGACATCTAATGTTAGTTGTCGGAGATATGGCTCGAAAGTTTGATATTGATGACGCCTTTCGATTAGTCATCAATAATGGTGAAGGAGCGGGTCAAACAGTATTCCATCTTCACTTGCACCTAATGGGCAATAAAAACTTTAAAGAAACCGGGCTATAGATTAGCTCGGATTCTAAAAATAAGAGAGAATTTTCTTAACCAATATGAAAAGCACTGAAATACGCCAAGCATTCCTCGATTACTTTGTTGAGCAAGGCCACAGTATTGTGGCGGGTAGCTCTTTGGTGCCCGCTAATAATCCAACCTTGCTGTTTACCAATGCGGGCATGGTTCAGTTCAAAGATACTTTTCTTGGCCAAGATCCACGGTCATACAAGCGCGCAACCTCAAGCCAGCGCTGCGTGCGTGCCGGCGGCAAGCATAATGATTTAGAGAATGTCGGTTACACGGCGCGCCACCATACTTTCTTTGAAATGCTTGGAAACTTTAGCTTCGGTGATTACTTTAAAGAGAGCGCGATCCGTTACGCTTGGCAGTTTCTAACCGAAGTAATGGAACTACCTGAAGAAAAGCTTTGGATAACGGTACATGTCTCAGATGACGAAGCGGCAGATATCTGGCTCAAAGATATTGGAGTGAGCCCCGACCGCTTTTCGAGATTAGATGAAGATAACTTTTGGCAGATGGGCGACACCGGCCCCTGCGGCCCCAGTTCAGAAATATTCTATGATCACGGCGCCGACCTAGCGGGAGACCCACCCGGCGGCCCGAACGACGATGGCGATCGCTATATAGAGATATGGAATCTAGTCTTTATGCAGTTCGAGAGACAGGCTAATGGTGAGAAAAAGCCGCTTCCCAATCCATCCATTGATACAGGGATGGGTCTGGAGCGCATAGCTGCAGTAAAGCAGGGCGTCCACAACAATTACGATATTGATCTGTTTCGGGGGCTAATCGCTGACGCTTCAAAAATTTGCGATTGTGAAGATCTGTCCAATCAATCTTTGCGAGTAATAGCTGACCATATAAGGTCCTGTTCATTTTTGATTTTGGACGATGTGCTTCCTTCCAATGAGGGCAGGGGCTATGTATTGCGGCGCATTATTCGCCGAGCACTTAGACACGGCAGGAAGCTTGGAGTGCAGGGTTCCTTCTTTCACAAGTTAGTGAAATCTCTTGTCCGGGAAATGTCGGATGCCTACCCGGAATTAAAAACCGAACAAAAACGTATAGAAAAAGCCTTACTTGCAGAAGATGAACAGTTTGCGAGAACTCTAGATAAGGGGTTGGAGGTTTTAGAGACCGCAATTAATTCTCTGGATTCTGATGTGCTACCGGGAGAGCTTGTATTTAAATTGCACGATACCTATGGTTTCCCTACCGATCTTACCAATGACATAGCTCGAGAACGCAATCTTCAGTTAGATATGGAAGGCTATGAGCAGCATATGCAAGAGCAGCGCACGCGAGCCCGCGCAGCCAGTCAGTTTGCGGTTGACTACATAGAACAAATACAAATAGAGGGCGATACCGAATTTACTGGCTACCGGGACTTGGTAACCGAAGGAAAAATCTTGGCCTTATTAACGGACGGCGAGTCGGTTAGCTCCTTAGAAGCTGGAACCATAGGGCTAGTGGTTCTCGATCGCACTTCCTTCTATGCCGAATCTGGAGGCCAAGTTGGCGACAGCGGTGTGCTCGAGGCTAAGGGCGTTCGGTTTGAAGTAAATGATTGTACCAAATCAAATTCGGTACATCTGCATATAGGGACTCTTGCGGAAGGCAAGCTTGAAGTGGGACAAATACTGACTAGCCGTGTTGACGGCAAAGGCCGCAGGGCCATCGCTCTGAACCACAGTGCAACTCACCTGTTACACGCGGCTTTGCGCAAAGTACTGGGAGATCATATCGGTCAAAAGGGTTCTTTGGTTGATGCTGAACGTTTACGATTCGACTTTTCACATGCTGAAGCCCTTAGTGCTGATCAAATATCGGCAATCGAAGCTATGGTCAACCAGCAGATACGAATTAATACTGAAGTTGATACTAAAGAGATGGATATCGAGTCTGCTAAAAATAGCGGTGCCACGATGCTCTTCGGTGAAAAATATGGCGCTAGTGTGCGGGTTCTTTCTATGGGCTTATTAGAAGATGAAGGGGACGGGGAAATAGAAGGAGAAAGCTTTTCCGTTGAGCTATGCGGTGGCATACATGCTAAGCGAACCGGTGATATTGGTCTATTTCAGGCTGTTTCCGAAAGTGGAATTGCTGCGGGAGTGCGACGTATCGAAGCGGTAACCGGCGCTACTGCCCTTAACTATTCAAATACACTTTTACAGCAGCTAGATCAGGTGGGAGGGCTATTAAAGTCAGACCGAACTGGATTAGTTAAAAAAGCTGAACAGCTAGTAAGTCAAAACCGCCAAATGTCGAAAGAGGTAGACAGACTTCGCCGTAAACTGGCGAACAGCTCGGGTTCTGATCTATCTGATAAGGCCGTTGAAGTGGCGGGCGTAAAAATTCTAATAGAGCGCCTTGAAGGTGTAGATGCTAAAAACCTGCGGGATCTAGCGGATCAGATGAAAAGCAAACTTGGTTCAGGAGTGGTGTTATTAGCCACCGTATCTGAAGGTAAGGTGGCTATGGTTTGTGGAGTTACCAAGGATTTAACCGATCGGCTGCAGGCCGGAAAGATATTGGCTCATGCTGCAGAGCAAATTGGTGGCAAGGGCGGCGGTCGGCCGGATATGGCTCAGGGTGGTGGCAATCAACCCGAAAATCTTGATGCGGCCTTCGCTTCACTGCCGGCCCTTATTGAAACTGTCCTCAAACAAAGGGGCTCGTAAATAAAACGGCGACGACTGACAACGTTTAAGGCCGCTTCTTTACTGAATCGGGTTAACAAAAGGCGGGCGAAGTGTTAATGTCGCGGCCTCAAATTTTTCTATGAATTTCAAATAGATTCCATTATCCAAAAATGTCTTTATTAGTTCAAAAATTTGGCGGAACCTCAGTTGGTTCCGTAGAGCGTATAAAAGCGGTTGCCGACAAAGTTGCTGGCTTTCGTCGTGATGGCCACGACATAGTTGTTGTGGTCTCTGCTATGAGCGGAGAAACCAATCGACTAATAGGCTTGGCGCAGCAAATTCAAGAAGAGGTAGACCCTCGTGAATACGATGTGTTGGTATCTACTGGAGAACAGGTAACCATTGCATTGCTCTGTATGGCTTTTAAAGCGATCGGTTACGACGCCCGTTCATACACTGGCGGTCAGGTTCGTATTCTTACCGACGACAAACATACCAAGGCGCGTATTCAAGAAATTGATGGCAGCCGTATCCGAGCGGATTTGTCAGCTGGGCGCGTTGTTGTGGTAGCGGGTTTCCAGGGAAATGATGCAGTCGGTAACATTACTACTCTGGGCCGTGGCGGTTCAGACACTTCGGCTGTAGCAATTGCTGCAGCGCTGAAGGCTGATGAGTGCCAGATATATACCGATGTTGATGGTGTTTATACTACAGACCCACGCTTAGTAGAGGATGCGCGAAGGCTGGAGTACATTACCTTCGAAGAAATGTTGGAAATGGCCAGCCAAGGCTCAAAAGTTTTGCAAATTCGAGCCGTTGAGTTTGCCGGTAAATATCAAGTTCCGTTACGAGTTCTGTCTAGCTTTGAGGACGGCCCGGGAACTCTGATTTCCTTAGAGGATAATAACCAAATGGAAAAACCTGTTGTTGCGGGAATTGCCTTTAATCGTGATGAGGCAAAAATAAACTTAAAGGGCGTACCCGATCGTCCCGGTTCGGCTTCGGCCATTCTTGGTCTGGTAGCAGATGCCAATATAGAAGTAGATGTAATAGTACAAAACGTCGGATACGAGGGTTCTAGTGATTTTTCATTTACTGTTCATCGTAATGACGTCAAAAGCACAATGGACCTTTTGCTTAGTGCGAAACAAAATCTCGGAGTGGACGAAGTAATATGTGACGATGGAATTGCGAAAATCGCATTGGTTGGCGTCGGTATGCGTTCACATGCTGGCGTTGCGGCTTTAATGTTTAAAGCACTGGCTGAGGAGGGTATCAATATTCAAATGATAAGCACCTCTGAGATCAAAATCACTGTGATTATTGAGGAGAAATACCTCGAGTTAGCAGTACGCTCAGTCCACTCCGCATTTGAGATGGACAAAGAGCCAGAGGAGCAAACTGACTAAGTTGACTTGTGATCAGGGTAACGTTATTAAAATGCATTGAGAGCTATACTGCTCTGCTAGAACACTCTAGGCCCGCTCAGTTTTGGCGTTTTGGTAATAGATTTACAGCAAATTTGGGGTAGTTAGAAAATAGGTTGTTGAGTTTTTAATCAACAATGCTATTTATAAAGAACAATCTGGACGTAAAGTCCGTGCTTTAGATTGATGGGGAATTAAGCATGCTTATATTGACACGAAGGATTGGTGAATCGGTAATTATCGGCGACGATATTCATATAACCGTATTAGGAGTGAAAGGAAACCAGGTTCGTTTGGGAGTGAATGCTCCTAAAGATGTATCTGTTCACAGAGAAGAAATATACCAAAGAATTCAGTTTGATAAAGAAGCTGAAGAGAAAACTGAAAATACTGCATCAGTTACTAACATTGGGGGCTCGGTTTAATCTTTTGCTGTGATATTATGCCGCCCGCAAATTGGTGAGGTGGCCGAGTGGCTGAAGGCGCTCCCCTGCTAAGGGAGTATGGGTTAATAGCTCATCGAGGGTTCGAATCCCTCTCTCACCGCCATACAGTCTGCAGAGAATCTAAAAAATACTAGAGACTCTGAATTAAACCCAAAAAGCCCGCGTTCTGCGGGCTTTTTGCTTTTCGTTTGGACCGAAAGCTCAGCTGCAGAACTATAAATCTTCCGTAATGCCGCTAGTACGGTGGTTTTTCTCTAATCGGTTTTTTGCGGTGATGATTGGTGTCCAAAGGCGAAATTAAAGCACAGGCACCAGGGCGTTTAATTTCAAAGGAAATCACCCCTTATCCATATGGTTTAGTCGGTTCTGACAAGTTAACTCTGTTGGACCATGAGAAACAGCCACATCGGACTATACCGCAGCCTCCTGCCAGATTTCGAACGCACTGCTCCTCAGATCTCGGTAATGTCTTGCCGCAGTCAGATACCTACCGAGATTGAACAGATTGTAAACCGCCGAATGTGCGCCAAGAAATCGCTGGGCTTGCGCACCTGACTTGAACCCACGCATTCCTCGCTCACGCACTCGAGTCAGTTCATGAGATTGCTCTGCTCGATTATTGGCGTATTGATCCGTAAGGTGGATGGTATCCGGTATCAATTCCCGGTGTACGACCCCGTAGCTACGTAGCTTATCCGTCACTATCTTTCTGGGCTCACGGCCCTTATTCCTGCGGAGCAGACGCTGAAAGAATCGCTTAGCCGCCTTAGCGTCGCGGCGAGTTTGCAGAAATACATCGACCACCTCACCGTCCTGATCCACAGCCCGCCAGAGATATTGCTGCTTGCCGTTGATCTTTACGAAGACCTCGTCGATATAAAAGGTATCGCCATAGCCACGGTGTTTTCTTCTCAACCGTTGGGCATAGGTTGCACCAAATTTGATGCACCAGGCCCGGATTGACTCGTAGCTAACGGTAATACCTCGTTCGGCAAGCAAATCTTCGATATCTCGATGGCTGAGATTGAATCGGTAGTAAAGCCAGACGGTATAGCGGATAACTTCAGGGGGAAATCGGTGACGTTTATAGGTATTCATGACAGAATTATCTAATATCGCGGGTTAACTTGTCAGTACCGTTTTGTTGGCTGTTTTCTTATGCTTTCTGATGCACTTTAGATAATATTAGATTTAATTTTCAGCGCGTTCGAGTATCACTGCAATACCTTGGCCTACACCAATACACATACATACCAAAGCATAGCGACCATTAATGGCCTCAAGCTGTCGGACGGCGGTGAGGGCAAGTCTTGCCCCAGAGGCACCCAGTGGATGGCCCAATGCAATAGCTCCCCCGTTAGGGTTAACGCGCGAGTCATCAAAGGAAATCCCCATCTGCTTTAGACATCCCAGCACTTGAGGGGCGAAGGCTTCGTTGATCTCAATCACATCCATTTGTGTCATATCCAATCCTACGCGCTCAAGTGCTTTTTTAGATGCCGGCACTGGTCCAAGTCCCATGATTCGAGGAGGCACACCTGCTACCGCGGTAGTTAGTATTCGTGCTCGTGGCTTGAGGTCCAGTTTTTGTCCGACATTTTCTGTGCCTACTAATAGTACGGCGGCACCATCATTGATACCTGAGGCATTACCCGCGGTAACTACCCCGTCTTTGTTGATGGGTTGTAGCTGTGAGAGCTTGTCCAGTGAGGTATCTGCTCGAGGGTGTTCGTCTAGGTCTACCTTATCTGAGCGTAGTTTCTTCTTTTTAGCGGGAACGTCGACGGCGAATAATTCCTGCTCAAAGAAGCCGCTTGCAAGAGCCCCTGCATAGCGATTCTGAGAATTTAGCGCAAACTGATCAGAATCCTGGCGAGAAATGGAAAGATCCTTTGCGACATTGTCAGCGGTGGTTACCATGTTAGGGTTGCCGTATTCAGCCGTGAGCAAAGGATTCGGAAATCGCGCACCGAGAGTTGAATCTTCCACTGGGTTACTGCGAGAAAATGCAGATTTGGCTTTAGCAATGACCCAGGGTGCTCGACTCATAACTTCCGAGCCGCCAGTAACGAAAATCTCGCCTTGACCGCATTGCGCCATTCGATCTGCGTCAGCTAAGGCTGCTAGTCCGCTGCCACATAATCGGTTAATTGTAATGCCGGCAACTTCAACTGGAAGGCCTGCGAGTAGGGCAGCGTGGCGGGCGAGATTACGAGAATCTTCGCCAGCTTGATTGCTATTGCCGAGCACTACATCTTCAATTTCGAGTCCACTTAAATTGTTTCTGCGGACTAGCTCTTTAATAAGAGTGGCGGCTAGATCATCCGGGCGGATAGAGGCGAGAGCCCCACTGTGACGCCCAAAAGGCGAGCGAATACCGTCGAATATTACTGAGCTCATGCTACAAACTCCTTTAGGTCTGTCGAAATCCGATATTTGGCGGATGTATGTGTTTTTACTTGTTCCAAACTGCTACCTGGCATTAGACCAGTTAATAACATTCCCTCTTCGTCAAACTTGAATATAGCTAATTCGGTAATCAGAATATCCACGGCTTTAGCAGCCGTTAAGGGAAGTGCACACTCTGATACAACTTTACTGCTTCCTTCCCGATTGGTATGTGCCATGGTGATGACCAGTCTTTTGGATCCACTGGCTAAATCCATAGCTCCGCCCACGCCAAGCAGGGGTTTGTTAGGCACGGCCCAGTTGGCTAAGTTGCCATATTGATCTACTTCGAGACCACCCATGATGGCGACATCCACGTGTCCGCCGCGGATCATTCCGAAGGAGACCGTGCTGTCAAAGTAACTGGATCCAGGTAAGGCTGTTACCGGAATTTTCCCAGCGTTAACTGGAAAATCCATAGCTCCCCCTTTGTGCGGTTCTGGTCCAACTCCCAGCATACCGTTTTCGGTGTGCATGATGATCCCGTCTTCTGGGGAGATCAGATCCGCAACCAGAGTAGGAATACCTATCCCGAGATTTACGATTTCGCCTCGGTTAATTTGAGCTAACGCAGCCGCAGCTATCGCCATTCTTTGTGCGTCGACTTTCTTCTCGCTGCCAGCTACAGAGGCAGAAGAGCCAAGGTCTTCTAGCTTCAATGATTCCTGTACCAAATAATCTACAAAGCACCCGGGTGTGTGTACATGCTCTGGAGCGATATCTCCAGCAGCTACTATCTCTTCAACTTCTGCGATGACTAAATCAGCAGCTGTAGCCATAGATTGATTGAAATTATTTTCTGTCATTCGAAACTGCAAATTGCCAGCGGTGTCGGCACGCCAAGCTCTAATCAAGGCAACGTCGCCTCGGATGGGTTCGACGAAGACCATTTCTTTGCCATCGATGATGCGTGTTTCGCGTCCTTCAGCAAGCACCGTCGAGGCGGAAGTCGGAGTAAAGAAGCCACCTAATCCTCCTCCACCAGCTCGAATGGCCTCTGCCAGTGTACCCTGAGGAAGCAGAGTTGCTTCTATCTTTCCGGATTGTGCTGCGGCTGCAGCCTCTCTATTACTGGTGAAGTAAGATCCGATGGCTTTACTAATCTGATTGTTCCGCAAAAGACGTCCGCCGCCCAATCCTGCTTCCCCAATGTTATTGCCAATATAGGTTAAATTACTTGTGGTTGTTTCAGCCAACGCTTCGAGTAGATGGACCGGGTTTCCAGTCATGCCAAATCCGCCAACAAGTAATCTATCTCCGGTGGATATTTTTGAAGCGGCCTGCATGCTCGTAAGTATAGGTACAGTTTTCATAGATATATTTTCTTCTAAAGTTCAATTGAGGCTAGGTTTGAGATAGCAATAATCTTCTAATAGGGCATTAGGCTAGATAGAGCGCTCCATAGGTTGTGAGGCAGCTGATAGCTGATTGGAAATTGTTGGAGATAAACTTAGAAGTCTCCTAAATTCCCAAAGCTCGAGGCTCTAAGGACTTTTGCCTCCAATTTATTAGAATCGATCATCTGAACGATACTTTACACTATTCCTTTTTAAAATTAGAGTGGTAAAAAGGGTTTCTATGTAAATATACTCCGTAAATATACGCCTACATAGGATCTTTTCCCTATATTAATTATATGGTTGTCTTCTATTATTTTCGAATTCGAACTTCTGAAAGAGTATTGCCCAAACGACTGATCTTAGTGGCCAAGTAGCCATTATTTAGATTATAGTATCGCGCAATTGTTCGATAATATACATTCTTGACATCAAGATACGGAATTGAATATTGATTGCACTCAGTGTGACAATGATCAAACTTGATATACCACTGAAATAACCACACGATTAATTATAGGGCTTTACATGCGGCCAGAAACAGTACCTGAAGATCTTCTGAATAGGTTTCGCGATGAATGGGCTTTGGGGGATGATCCAAGGTTCAACGAAATAATGCAGGCTACGCTAAATCATATGCATCAGTTGATTTGGGAAGTTAAGCCTTCGGACGATGAATGGCTAGCTGTACTAAATTTTCTTACCCAAACAGGTAAGCTATGTGACGACTGGCGCGATGAATTCCAATTACTTTCTGATGTGCTGGGTTTAACCACAAGTATTAACGAAATAAACCACGAGATGCCCAGCGGATTGACAGATTCTGCTGTGCTAGGCCCTTTCTATGCAAAAAACTCCCCTGAGTACCTAAGCGGTGAGTCGATTATTGGGGAGGAAATGGAAGGAGGTGAACTTACGTTAGTTCGCGGTCATGTTTTGGATACAGAGGAGCGACCCATTGAAGGCGCGCTTTTAGATATTTGGCAGGTTGCGCCCAATGCCATGTACGCTATTCAAGATAAAGATCAAAAAAATGATAATTTACGCGCATGGATCTATAGCCAAGCCGACGGTAGCTATTCATTTATTACTTACAAACCGCCCCCTTATCCTATTCCTAGAGACGGAACCGTCGGGCAGCTTTTGAATCTGGGGAAGCGGCATGGCATGAGGCCTGCGCATATCCACTATATCGTTTCGGCTAAAGGCTATGAGCAGGTAACTACTCAATTGTTTACCCATGATGACCCATATCTTTGGTCCGATGCCGTTTTTGGAGAAAAGAATTCGCTACTGGTTAAGTACGATCAGATAAATGACCCAGATTCGGAGTGTAAATGGCTCCTTGAATTTGATTTTAGGATGCTTAAAGCTGATGGATGAATTTAACTACAAAGCACTCCCATGGAATATAGTATTTGGTACTGGCTCATTGTCTCGGCTTGCAGAAGAGTTGGACAAGCTTGGTTTTAAGCGAGCCGTGGTTTTAACCACTCCAAATCAGAGAGCTTTGGGAGAAAAAATCTGCGGTCTTTTGGGTGACAGAAGCGTTGGGCTATTTGACCGAGCGAAGATGCACGTTCCCGCGGCTACCCTTGAGGCTGCTCAGGGTCAGGTTCAGCTTGCTAAGGCAGATTGCACAGTATCTGT
>TARA_B110000483_G_scaffold62694_2_pt1 | contig 33027 bp, 26 predicted proteins | sample TARA_B110000483 | Tara Oceans TARA_B110000483 (sample SAMEA4398176) | marine metagenome | biome: Polar Biome; feature: [SRF] surface water layer (ENVO:00010504); material: water (ENVO:00002006), including particulate matter (ENVO:01000060) such as... | depth 5 m
GGCTGACCGCCGGTTGTCGTTAAAGCAACTGATCCATCTACAGCACCAAAGCAAGAAACCATGCTTATACTATCAGGAATTAAATCCAATGTGGGGGTTTCCTCAAGCGTTATAAGCGTATCTTGTATACAACCGAAATTATCTTGTATTCTAACATTATATTGCCCACCAATTAAATTTGAATAGAATGAATCAATACTTAAGGTGGCTCCACTATCAATACTGTATTGTAGAGGAGGAGTTCCGCCTGATGCATAGACCGCTATGGATCCTAAGGCGCCGCAATTTGAATTAACAACAACAATAGAGTCTGTAGTAATTAAGGCTGCACCTCCAACTATATTAACGCTGTAGGCTGTATCACAATTGATGCTTCCAATTCTAATATCATAGTTCCCACCGGACAGACCGTTAAATATATTGGATGCTTGATAATTTGTGCCATCGTCTATAGAATATTGCAAACCTAGCGTTTGACCAGAAACATTAATCGTTATAGAGCCAGAATTAGCTATACAAATTTCATCTACCAAGGTATTCGAGTCAACGATAAAACTCGATATTCCCACAACAATAGTATCGAATGCAACACATCCATTAAGATTGGCTTCCAAAATATAACTTGTTGTAGTATCCGGACTCACACTTGGGTTTAACACAGTATTATTTATAATACTGGAGTTATTGGGTGTCCACTCAAAAACAATTCCTCCTCCTACAGCAGTCGTTGTTGCTGGAATAACGAGATTTTCTCCAAGGCAAATACTTGTATCCGGACTTGCATCAATACTTAATGATTCTTCTACAAAAACAGTTACCGTATCTGTATATGTGCAAGAATCGGAATTGTTTATTACAGTTACCGTATAGGTTGTAGTGGTGTCAGGCGTAACAAGTGGCGCTAAAGTATTCGCCCCAAAAATATTAAGGTTTGGTGTCCATGTTATAGTTTGTGAGGTGGCACTAGGCGTGTTTGGTATATATCTGTATCCTGAATTAATTGCCTCCCAGTTAGTATTATTTCTACCCGGTGTTGCTTGACCTGAAAAACCCGAAGAGTTCTCTATACCCTGCGTTGAAGTAGGGTCGCTATCGTCATTAATACAATTTTCGCAAAGAAAATCTATAAAATGAGTAGTCTCATGTAAAATAATTTGTCCTTGAACTTGTTCCGTTTGAGAGGTTCCTCCTTTATGAACTAGATCAAACTCCACAACCATTTTTCTATTGGGTGCATTTCCCGTAACGAAAAAACTCGATAATCCTGAAGAATCCACTAGATCATCCCACATCAATGCTGCAATTTGATTAGGTAGAATGTTTACAGGTATAGTAAGGTTATTGGCGAAAGATGGAAAAGCGGATGAACTCATCATTAAGTAACCATCCACCGCTGCTCTTACTTCAGTAATTGGTGAGCAATAAAACTCGAAGGGGAAAGGAAGATTAATAATAGTACTCGTCCCGTTATCTGGGTTGGAAAAGTTTAAAGGTGTTTGATTTGCTGAAAACTCTTTATAATAGGGAATAGAAAACCCTGTATAACTTTCATTACAATCTTGCGATATTCCAGATACGTTAGCGAAAAGTTGATCAATTTCACCGGGACAGACAGTCCCTTTTTCTGCCACAGCACTCACACTGTAGAATGTGGTTGTCACTGAGTCAACACCACAAGCGGAGGTAGCCGTATAAGTTTGTGATGGACCTGGACTTGGTGGGTTAGCAAATGGAGTCTGGCTGGTTGGGTCATCTAAACCAATTGCCGGAGTCCACAAAACGGGAGCCCAAGGAGCAACACCAGTTAAGGTTAAGGTATCTCCTGAGCCAACTCCTTCACAGATAAAGAAATCATCCATTACAAGCGTCGGATTTACATTAATTAATACCGTTCCGGTACAAGTGTCATCGATACCATTCGTATAGGTTATGGTGTAAGATTGAGTATCGGTTGGCGAAACATAAATGAAGTTAGTATCAATAGCTACAAAATTTTCGTCATAAAAAGTATAAGCCGGATCGGCTAGTTGTACAGTAATATTATCAAGGCCCCAATGGTCGCAACATGCACCTGAATTAAACTCTTGAATCCATTGGAATGAAGTGTTTGCTCCTAACGCACCCGCGGGTATAGGAAAGCAAACTGAATTCCATACTGTGTAAGGAGTACCAGTATTACTAAAAGGTGGATTATTCATTGGGAAATTGGGTCCAGGATTACTAGGTAGTTGCTCTCCATTAGGCATGAAATAAACAATATCAACCCAGGTTATTCCTCCATCGGGAGAATATTGTAAAGTAATTCCTTCTTCAGATAAATCAGGACCTTCAGCGATGTTGGTTGGTCCGCCTTGAATAGCATAAACAAAATCAAAACAAATCTGTCCACCAAAAGTCACATTAAATGGAACAGTTTCGAGTGCTGCAGGCAGTACATTAGTAGCACCCATCCAAAAATAAATACCACCATCAACCGCACCAGAATTGGGAGCTGGAGGACTAGGAATGAAAGGATTGTTATAAACTGCACCCGCAGTTGTTTGCCAACCGGGATCAGTGGGTCCTGCAGCCGAAAATGATTCCGATATGGCAGAGAGGGCAAATCCCGTAATTTGAATTTCCGAAGAATCGCCACAATCAATTAAAGAGTCGATTAAAATTGGTGTTACCGTACATTGACCAAATACGATTGAATTAAGGGTTAGAGATACGAGTAGTGCTAATAAAATCTTCTTCATGAAACCTATTTACGGGCATCAAAAATACGAAATAAAAGCTTAAGAGCTACCATCCTAACTGGAGTATTTATTAATAACTAGGAACTTCTATGGGAAATCGAAATGATTTTTTTAGATTAATTGTACTCGTTTTTGATGTCTACCTCCTTCAAAACCAGCATCTAGGTAGGCAGTTAGTATAATTTTTGCTTTCATAGTACTGATATACCTTGCTGGCAAGCAGAGTATATTGGCATTGTTATGCTGCTTAGCTAAGGCGGCAATCTCTGGTTGCCAGGCTATTGCCGCACGTATTTTTTTATATTTATTCGCAGTCATGCAGACTCCATTGGCACTTCCGCAAATTAGAATTCCAAGATTATTCTTGTCTTTTAGGACAGTTTTAGCAACTTCATGCGCATAATCCGGATAATTAACAGAATCTAAACTGTAAGTTCCCTTATCATCGACCTCAATTTCTAGGGACTGCAAGTAACTAATTAGGTCTTTTTTTAACTTAAATCCAGCATGGTCAGATCCGATGATAATTTTCATAATAATTATAAGTTTAAGGGTTAACTTTTTTTGCAATCAAAATACTAACTAAATATAAACAAAACAATGGTACGGTAACCATAAACATTGAAGCGACATCAGGTGGCGTAATTATCGCAGAAAGAATAATACAAATTATCAATGCATAACGCCAATATTCTCGCATCATTCTTGCAGTAATAATATTCATTTTTGCTAAGAGAAAAACAGCCATTGGTAGTTGAAACATGATTCCGCTCGCTAAAACCAAAGTACTGATAAAACTGATATAGTTTGTTAAGGTAAAGGTGTTCGTTACGATATTACTTACATTATACTTTGAAAGAAAATCCAAGGAGAAGGGGGTTAAAACATAATAACCGAACAAAATTCCAATAAAGAATAGTACTGCACTTCCTAGTATTGCCTTTCGAGAAGCTTTAACTTCTTTCATGTGCAGACCTGGACTGATAAAAAGCCATATCTCCCAAACCAAATAAGGAAATGCAATGATGACCCCTAAAGCCATTGCTATTTTGATATGGACCATAAACTGACCAGCCATTTCCGTGTTGATGATGGTGAAATCTAGATTACCTAAACAAAGGTTTTCTGATAAGCCGACACTTTGGATAAACATACACCAGTATTCGTATGCAATAAAAGTGCTGTAGGTTGGTGCAAAAATGATGTTATCAAAAACGAAACCCTTGAAAGTGAAGGCAAGAAGCGCAAATAGAAGAACCACACCGCCTGTTCTAAATAAACGCCACCTTAATTCTTCTAGATGGTCAAAAAAAGACATTTCATTACCGCTCTTTGACACCTGTTTAGTTGTTTAAAAGATTCATTATTCTATCCAAATTGGGTTTGAGGACGATTTCCGTTCTACGGTTTTTTGCCTTTTCTATAGGATTACTATTTTCATTTAAAGGAATGAATTCTCCACGACCACTTGCTGAAACATTTTCAGGAAGAACACCTCCGTTTTGAGTTAATATTCGCACAACTGATGTTGCTCGCTTCACACTTAAATCCCAATTATCTATTAGCACACCAGAGCCATTGAAAGGGTCGTTATCTGTATGCCCTTCAACTACTATATTGAAATCGGTTTGATTACTTAGTACCTGACCCAATTTGCTTATAGCATCTTTTCCCTTTATATCAATAGCAAAACTTCCTGAAGAAAAAAGTAATTTCTCTGAAAGTGAAACATATAAATTGCCATTTTTTTCCTCAACGCTTATCTCATCAGAACTGAATCCTTTTAAAGCATCTGAGATATTTGTTTTTAGATTTTGTAGAGCGAGATCTTTTTCTTTTAACCTATCCTCTAATTCTTTAATGCGGTTACTTTGCGCTTGATTTTCTTCTTCTAATAAAACTAATTGAGCTTCACGTGCCTGCAATTTTTCATCCAATACTTCTTGAGCTGCGGATATCGCATTCAATTCTTTTTCTTTTAAAGCTAGCTTATCAGCTAGAATCTTTTGATTGGAACTAGCTTCATCTAACAAACTCTTTTTAGATGAAAACAAATCATCATTGAGTTTTTTGTACTCCTCCACAAGACTTTCCAATTGTTTTTTATCTGTTAGCAATTGATTTCGTTCTGATTTAATTAGATTAAAGTCATTCACTAACTTTTCTTTAACTCTAAGACATTCATCTCTTTCATTTGTGATATTTGCCAGTTTTTCTTCCACATCTCTGCGATCACTTAAATGTTTATCACTTAAGGCGTTTAACTCATCGTACTTTTTGGAAGTAACGCATGAACCTAGCATAACTAATAAAACTATTAATAAACTTAACTTCTTCATAAATATAAATTTTACACAAAAATAGATTAGTTATTCGAGATATTATACTTGTATTATTCACGTTGAATAGTGGATAACAATAGAAAGCATGTTTTTTTAAACTAATTAAAGCTTTAACAGGTTGTATTTTATTGTATTGCTATATTAAATTTAAAATTTTTCTTGATGGATTGCTTTTAGATTGAAGAGCATATCTCGTAATCGAGCCGCTTCTAAATAATCTTTTTGTCCAGCTGCTTTTTTCATTGACTTTTCTACGGAATCTATTTTAGCTTGGAGATTTTTTGCTGAGGTATATTCACTGCCATCTTCTTCAGCTAATTGATGGTGTTTGTCAAAAATCTCTTCAGTTTTCCCTGCATGCATAAAATCGAGCACTGACCCAGATTTAATAATTTCTTCACGGGACTTATATACCGTTTCCGGAGTAATGTTGTGTTTAAGATTATATTGAATTTGCTTTTCTCTTCTGCGTTCGGTCTCATCAATGGTTTCTTGCATGCTCCGCGTAACTTTGTCCGCATACATAATTACATATCCTTTGGCGTTTCTTGCTGCACGTCCTGATGTTTGTATCAAACTACGTTTATTTCTTAGGAATCCTTCTTTATCCGCATCCAATATGGCAACAAGTGAAACTTCAGGAATATCCAATCCTTCACGAAGTAAATTAACACCGATAAGCACATCAAACTTGCCTAAACGCAAGTCCCTAATTATTTCAACTCGTTCGAGCGTGTCAATATCGGAATGAATATATCGACATCGGACACCCATCTTAGCGAAGTATTTTGCTAATTCTTCTGCCATCCGTTTCGTAAGAGTGGTTACTAAAACCCTTTCATTAAGATTTCTTCTTATTCGGATTTCTTCCAATAGATCATCAATTTGATTTTGGGTAGGTCTTACTTCAATTTTTGGATCAAGAAGTCCTGTAGGACGCACTACTTGCTCGACAACAACGCCCTCACATCGTTCTAGCTCATAATCTGTAGGTGTGGCACTTACAAAGATACTTTGATTCATAATCCCTTCAAATTCTTGAAAATTAAGTGGTCGATTATCCAATGCAGCGGGTAGTCTGAATCCATACTCAACAAGGTTAGTTTTTCGGGAACGATCTCCTCCATACATACCTTTTACCTGAGGTAAAGTCACATGACTTTCATCTACTACAAACAAGAAGTCATCTGGGAAATAATCGATTAAACAAAAGGGGCGTTCGCCTTCATTTCGCTTATCCATATACCTTGAATAATTTTCAATTCCTGAACAGTAACCAAGTTCCTTGATCATCTCCAAATCAAATTCTACTCTTTCTTTTAATCGGGCGGCTTCTAAATGCTTATCAATACTATTGAAATAATCTACTTGTTTAACTAAGTCATCTTGAATATTGTTAACCAAAGAGCTCATTTGGTTTTTCGGTGCTACATATAAATTAGCCGGAAAAATAGTCATTTCTTCAAGGTCAGCTTCTGTCTTACCAGATTGTACGTCAAACTTTGAAAGCTCTTCGATTTCATCTCCAAAAAAACTAACTCGATAACCATAATCTGCATAAGGAACATTGATATCAATAGTATCCCCATTAACTCTAAAAGTAGCTCTTGAGAAATCGGTAATTGTTCTGCTATAGAGTGAAGAAACTAAGTCGTACAAAAAAGTATTCCTACTAATTATTTGGCCAATACTTAGTTTGATAATTCCACTAGCAAAATCAGTAGGATTACCCATACCATATATACATGAAACAGATGCAACCACAATAATATCTCGACGGCCGGAGAGGAGAGAAGCAGTGGTACTTAGCCGCAACTTGTCAATTTCCTCATTAATTTGTAAATCTTTTTCAATATAAGTGTCTGATGAGGGCATGTATGCTTCGGGCTGATAGTAGTCGTAGTAGGAAACAAAATATTCAACTGCATTATTAGGGAAGAACTGTTTAAATTCTCCATAAAGTTGAGCAACTAAGGTTTTGTTATGGGTTAGTATTAATGTCGGCTTCTGTGTTCGCTCGATCAAATTTGCTATGGTAAAGGTTTTCCCAGAGCCAGTTACTCCCAATAAAGTTTGCGCTTCTTGTTGGGTCTCTATCCCTTTTACCAATTCATTGATTGCTTTCGGTTGATCGCCTTTGGGTTTAAATTTAGATACTAGTTCAAATTTCATATGCCTTACAAAAATGAAGTTTTTATTTTGCTAATCTGATAAGCTTGAACTTAAAATGCATTTTTCTTGAGAATTAGACAATATTGTTTTTTCAAGCTACGTTCTTAAGTCAAAATCATCAATTAAAATTCTATGAAAACAAACTTTACTCTCGACGATTTATTGTTACACCATTACAACGAAATGCCTGCCGAAGAAGTTCAAGCTTTTGAGTTATGCCTTCAATTTGATGAAACATTGGGTGAGCAAAATGCAAGCTTAATACAAGTTAAAGACTTGTTAGATTCACAAAAAGATACACCAAGCGATTCAAGTATACGTTTAATATTAGACTACAATAGGCAGAATAGCAATGAATTAGAAGCTATTTAACTAAGCTACCTTAATCAGCTTATTTAGCTTTGATTTGCTGAGCTTTTCAGTTGCATACTCCAAGGTAACTTCAAAAGATTTAACATCTTCAGATGGAAGATCAAACATAGCATCTGTGATTATTGCCTCGCATATTGATCTTAAGCCACGGGCACCTAGTTTATATTCAAGAGCCTTGTCCGTTATGTACTCTAATGCAGATCTACTAAATTTAAATTCAATACCATCTATTTCAAATAATTTTTGATACTGCTTTACTAGTGCATTCTTTGGTTCAGTTAGGATGCTAAAAAGATCCGCTTTCTTCAGAGGGTTTAAGTGAGATACTACAGGAATTCTTCCTATCAACTCAGGTATAAGTCCAAAACGTCTTAAATCTTCTGGATTAATATATTGCAGTAAATTGCTTTTATCTATCTCTTCTTCATCCTTTTCTATTGAACGAAAACCTAATACTGCCGTATTTATTCTCTTCGCAATATTTTTCTCAATTCCATCAAAGGCCCCTCCACAAATAAAAAGAATATTTTGAGTGTTCACCTTGACCATCTTTTGATCGGGGTGTTTTCTTCCTCCTTGAGGTGGTACGAGTACTTCAGCGCCTTCTAATAACTTAAGCAATGCCTGTTGCACACCTTCGCCAGAGACATCTCTAGTTATGGATGGATTATCTGATTTACGCGCAATTTTATCAATTTCATCAATATAAATAATACCTCTTTCTGCAGCCTGGATATCATAGTCGCACACTTGAAGTAATCTAGACAAAATACTTTCTACATCTTCTCCTACGTAACCTGCTTCAGTAAACACAGTAGCATCTACAATAGTAAAAGGAACATTTAAAAAACGGGCAATTGATTTTGCTAGCAGAGTTTTACCGGTACCGGTGCGGCCAACTAATAAAATATTTGATTTTTCAATCTCAATATCTTCCTCTTTCCGTTGATTAAGTCGCTTGTAATGATTGTATACCGCAACAGCAATAACTTTCTTTGCTTCCTCTTGACCAATTACATACTCATCAAGAAATTGGGCAATATTCTTAGGTTTGATTGACTTGGGAAGGGAAAATCTAAAACCGTTAGAAGAATTCTTTCCAACTTCCTCATTGACAATAATTTGAGCCTGTTCTACACAATTCTCACAAATGTTGGCATCAATACCTGAAACCAATAATTTAGTCTCATTTTTTGGTTTACCACAAAAAGAACAATTTGATATATCGGTTTTATCAGCCATTATAAATAGTATAAATGTTGGACAGTTTAGTTATTTTTTCCGAATGAGTACTTCATCAATCATACCATAATCCACAGCCTCTTGAGCTTTCATCCAGAAATCACGATCAGAATCTTGTTCAATTTTCTCATAGGTTTGACCTGAATGCTCGCTCAGAATATCGTACAACTCTTTCTTTAGTTTTCTAATTTCATTTATGGTAATCTGCACGTCGCTTGCTTTCCCTCCAGCTCCACCCAATGGTTGATGTATCATAACACGGCTGTGTTTGAGGGCAGTTCTTTTACCCTTGGTACCTGCACACAATAAAACCGCACCCATTGAGGCTGCCATTCCAGTACAAATTGTGGCAACATCAGGCAGAATATACTGCATGGTATCATAAATGCCAAGACCTGCATAAACACCCCCGCCTGGGCTATTTACATATATTTGAACGTCGCTTTTCGCATCTATTGATTCTAAAAATAGTAGTTGCGCAGTAACGATATTAGCCACGGTATCATCAATAGGAACTCCCAAAAATATTATTCTATCCATCATCAAACGAGAGAAAACGTCCATTGCTACGGCATTCATTTTTCGCTCTTCAATAATATTAGGAGTGATCATATAATTGTGCACTGAAGCATAATCATCATACACTGACCCGCTAATTCCTTGATGTTTTACTGCAAAATCTCTTACTTCTTTGTCAAAATTTTTCATATTCTGGGCAACTATTGTTTGTAAAATTCTTCTAAACTAACTTTTTTATCCTTAGTTTTTATTTGTCCTCTAAAAAATTCGAACAATTTTTCTTCTAATAAAGTTTCACGTGTCTGACTAGAATGATCTTTTTTGGCCATCATATTTTGAACAAACTTTTCCATTTCCTCATCAGGCATGTCAGGGATTCCGTAGCTAGCCATTTGTTGACGAACTTGATCAGCAGTGCGTGCTTTTACCTCATCCATACTTACATCAACACCATTCTCTCTGCTAACTTTTTTTACAATTAAACTCCATTTTAAATTTTTTGCAAATGCAGGATATTCCTTTTCAATTTGTTCTTCGCTTATTGGATTTTCGTTGGTCAACTTAATCCAACGCTTTAAAAATTCATCGGGAAAGGACATTGCGGTTTTCTCAATGAGTGTTTCAGCTAGTTTATTATAAAGTCTTGAATCCTCTTGCTTTCCGAAGTATACCTTAATCTCTTTTTCAATGTGAGATCGCATCCCTACTTCATCTTTCACATCACTTCCTTCGCCATATACAGTTTTCAAGAAATCTTCTGTTATTTCAGCTGGATGTACTCGTTTTACATCTACTAAACTTGCTTGAACTCCAGGTAAGGTTTCAGGAGTTAACTCCAAATTCAAAATCTGCTTAGCTAATTCATCTGCTGTCTTTTCAAAAGTCTTTATTAAATCTTTAATAACAAAGTGTTCTCCTTTTTTAAGGCCTTGTACTATTTTTTGAATCTTTTTATCCTTAATCATATCCAATGCAATTGGCGCATTGTGGCTAATACCATTTTCTACTAAAATATCATTAGAATCAATTTCATCAAATTGTAAGGTGAGCATGTCATCCTTTTCCATTGTTCCGACAACTTCTTCAACATTTCCATATCGTTTACGCACACGATCCATTTCTTCATCAATCATTTTGGCGGTAATATCGATTACATCTCTTTCTAGAGTGGGTTTCTTTTTAAAAAAGTCTAAATCAAATTCCGGAGCAAGTCCAATTTCATATTCAAAATCAAAATCTTTAAGATCACTAATTTCGATATCAAATTTTTGATTATTTTTAGGAAGGGGGTTTCCCAGAACATCTAACTTGTTTTCGATGATGTAATTATTAACTAACTCATTAAGCATATCATTAACGGTATCCGCAAGAATATGGTTGCCGTACATCTTTTTAACAACTCCTATAGGGACTTGACCTTTACGGAAGCCTTTTAAATCGACTTTTTTACGATACTCGTTTAGAGATTTTAAAATCTTAGGTTCGTAATCTTCTTTCTTTACTTTAAGTTTCAGAATAGCATTTAAGCTATCTACATTTTCTTGAGTAATTTGCACAGATAGTAATTTTAATTAAGAATAATTCGTGAGCGTTTATTTATAAGAGTGCGGGTAAAGGGAGTCGAACCCCCACGCCTTGCGGCACTAGATCCTAAATCTAGCGTGTCTACCAATTCCACCATACCCGCATGTAAATGAACTTCGCTTCTAAAGCGGGTGCAAAGATAATATTTATTTGATTTTAAGTATAATAAATCATCTTTTCTTTCTTTTTTTTTCGAATTCTAAAAAAAGCAACATTGAGTTGAGCAATATTTAGTAGTTTAGCAATAAGTAGCGATTAAGTATTAAAATGTTAGAAACTAAAGATATAACACTAAGTCCATTAGAGAAAAAGGAGATTTTAAAAGAGTATCGACGGCTTTTAGGAAATGTTCAGTTCAATCTCCGAAAAAGAGATAGAGAACGTATTCGTCAAGCTTTTGAAATGGCGATTGAATATCATGCTGGTATGCGTCGGAAATCAGGTGAACCATACATTTTCCATCCCTTAGCAGTCGCGCGCATTGTGAGTGAAGAAATTGGATTAGAAACGACTTCAATAGTTTGTGCGCTTCTCCATGATACAATAGAAGACACCGAGCTAACTTTAGAGGACGTTGAAAATGCATTTGATAAGAATACGGCTAAAATCATTAATGGACTTACAAAAATTTCTGGTGTTTTTGATTTAAATAGTTCCATTCAGGCAGAAAATTTTAGGAAACTTTTATTGACACTTACGGATGACATCCGGGTCATCTTAATTAAGCTAGCAGATAGATTGCATAATATGCGAACATTGTGCAGTATGCCTAGAGACAAGCAATTAAAAATAGCTTCTGAAACTGATTTCTTGTATGCGCCTATTGCACATAGAATGGGATTGTACAAGGTTAAATCTGAGTTAGAAGACTTATCCATGAAATATCGGGAACCTGAAATGTATAAGTTTATAGCGAAAAAGTTGAATGAAACTAAACGCTCAAGAAACAGATATATTAATAATTTCATTACTCCCTTAAGTGATTTATTTACTAAGAAAAAGTTAAATCTAGAAATTTATGGTCGCTCTAAGTCTATACATTCTATATGGAGTAAAATGAAAAAGCAGGGAGTTAGCTTTGAAGAAGTATATGACTTGTTCGCTATTCGAATAATAGTCGATAGTCCAGATGCAAAGGAGAAAAGTGATTGTTGGAATGTTTATTCGATAATTTCAGATTTATACAGACCCAACCCTAAACGATTAAGGGATTGGATCTCCAATCCAAAGTCAAATGGTTATGAAGCACTTCACACAACTGTTGTTGGGCTTAAAGGCAAGTGGGTTGAAGTTCAGATACGTTCGAAGAGAATGCATGAGATTGCTGAAAAAGGAGTTGCTGCCCATTGGAAATACAAAGAAGGTGGAACTGTAAATTCGGATGATGGAGTAGATCAATGGTTGGCTAGTATTCAATCCTTATTGAACGATAAAGAGCAAAATGCCTTGGAGATGGTCAACAACTTCAAGATGAATTTATTCAGCTCAGAAATATTTGTTTTTACTCCAAAGGGCGATCTTAAACGTTTAAGAAGAGATGCCACTGCACTCGATTTTGCCTATGATGTTCACTCCGATATTGGAAATAAGTGCATCGGAGCGAAGGTTAACCAAAAGCTAGTGCCTTTAAGTTATGTCTTGAAAACGGGCGATCAAATTGAGATTTTAACTTCTAAAAAGCAAAAACCAAATGAAGACTGGTTAAGTTTCGTGGTAACAGGGAAAGCTAAAAATGCCGTAAAAAAAGCCATAAACGAAGAGTTGCGTTTCACTGCGGAAGATGGTAAACAAATTTTAGTAAGAAAGTTTAAGCAGCTTAAAATTAATGCTGTAGATGAGAATTTTTGGACGATCAGCAATTACTTCAAACTTACATCCCCATTAGATTTGTTTGTAGCGATTTCCAAAAATAAAATAAAGTTTGGGGACTTAAAAAATCTTGAAGTTGTTCATGGTATAGTTAAAGCTAATCGACCCAAAGTTCAAGCAAAGAAGGATGATTTCCAAGAAACCATTGCTAAAACGCTGTCTAAGAATGCTGAGCTGATTATTATGGGGCAAAGTTCCGATCAATTGGATTATTCTTTTGCACCATGCTGTAATCCTATACCAGGGGATGATGTATTTGGCTTTATTACAATAAACGATGGAATTAAGATTCATCGAACGACCTGTCCTAATTCGGTACAATTGATGTCTAAGTATAGTTATAGAGTTGTCAAAACAAAATGGAATAATCAAAGAGATGTCGCCTTTCTCTCGGGTCTAAAGCTTAATGGCATTGATACTATGGGCGTTATTAGCCAGGTGTCTGAAATAATTACGAACAACTTACACATTAATATGAAATCGATTTCCTTCGAAAGTAAAGATGGAATATATGAAGGGAAAATAATGTTATACGTTACAGATAGTGAGCAGTTAGAAATTGTAATCAATCAAATGAAAGCTATTGAAGGACTCGTCTCCATTACCCGATTTGAAGTAGAAGAGGATCAAAGTGTATAAATGTTAGTACTTTTAGTAACATACTTTATAAAAACCTTTAAATTTGTCACGTGCTTGCAAATACAGATACCATAGAAGCTGTTAAAGATATTTTTTCAACATATTTGGAAAAGAACGGGTTGCGTAAAACATCTGAACGTTTCGCTATCTTACAAGAGATCTATTCAAGAGAAGATCATTTTGAGGCAGAAACATTATACATTGATATCAAAAATAAAAATTTTAACGTGAGTAGAGCAACGGTATATAATACCCTAGATCTCTTAAATTCTTGTGATTTGATACGCAAACATCAATTTGGCAAGAATTTAGCTCAGTACGAAAAGTCTTATGGGTATAAACAACATGATCACATTATTTGTGCTAAATGTGGCAAGGTTGTAGAGTTTTGCGATCCAAGAATACAACAAATTAAAAATTTGATGGGAGGCTTACTTGACTTTGAAATCACACACCATTCCCTAAATTTATTTGGATATTGCAGTGGTTGCCAATTAAATAAGAAAAATAAAATTTCACAAAATGGAAATTAGTAGAATAATTGAAAATAAGATAACTATTTTAGAATTAAGCGGCAACCTACTGGGTGAAAAAGATGCCAGTCCTATTCTAGAAGCGGTAGATATAAGTTTGGCTAATGATAGTAATCAATTTGTGCTTGAGTTATCTAAAATGAAATTTATCAATAGTACAGGATTATCTGTGCTAATTAATATTCTTACTAAGAGTAAGAACGCCGGAGGAGATATGGTTATAGTTTCTATTCCAGAACAATTAAGTAATTTATTAGCAATCACAAAATTGACGGATGTGTTTCCACAAGCCGCAACTAAAGAAGAGGCTATAGCTTCACTTTAATAAAAAAAACCTTATGAATGTAGATGTTTTAATTGGAATGCAATGGGGAGATGAAGGCAAGGGAAAAATTGTCGATCATCTAGCACCTAAATATGATGTCATCGCTCGTTTTCAGGGTGGACCTAATGCGGGTCATACGCTTGTAGTAAATAATGAGAAAATTGTTTTGCATACAATCCCCTCAGGAATCTTGCACGATAACACGTATAATCTCATCGGTAACGGCGTGGTGATTAATCCAATTACCTTATGTAAGGAAATCGAACAAGTGAAATCTTGGGGCGTAAATATTGAAAAATATCTATTAATTGCTGAAAAAGCACACCTAATCTTACCGACTCATAAAGTACTTGATGCAGCTTCTGAAGCAGCGAAAGGAAAGGCTAAAATCGGTTCTACGCTGAGAGGTATAGGGCCAACTTACATGGATAAGACCGGAAGAAATGGTTTGAGAGTAGGAGATATACTAACGCCGGATTTTAAGGCGAAATATCAAAAATTGAAAGAAAAACATCTGCAAATCATTGGTATGCATAATTTTGAATTTGATATCGAAGAAGAAGAAAAAGAATGGTTTGCAAGCATTGAAGAGTTGAAGCGTTTTACTATATTATCAGGAGAGTATTATGTAAATAATGCGCTGTTAAACAATAAAAAAATATTAGCTGAAGGAGCTCAAGGTTCGATGCTTGATATTGATTTTGGAACTTATCCATTTGTAACATCTTCGAATACAATAACGTCAGGAGCATGCAACGGATTAGGTGTTGCCCCAAATAAAATTAAAGAGGTTATTGGTATTACAAAGGCATACTGTACTCGTGTTGGTAGTGGACCTTTTCCTTCTGAATTGCATGATGATGTAGGTGAGCGTATTCGAAAAGCTGGATTTGAGTTCGGTGCAACCACTGGAAGGCCAAGAAGATGTGGTTGGGTTGATTTAGTGGCTTTACGTTACGCATCATTCCTCAATGGAGTGACTCAAATTGCCTTAACTAAGGCTGATGTCCTTAATGAGTTCAGTGAAATAAAAGCTTGTGATTCATACACCGTGAATGGAAAAAACACTAAAGAGCTTCCGTTTGAAGTAACAGATAGTATCAACTGCAATTACAAATCGTTCAATGGTTGGGAGTCAGATTTAGAGGGTATAGGTTATCATAACTTACCTGCTAATTTACAAGATTTTGTGAGCTATATGGAAAATTACTTAGCTGTTCCAGTAAGTATGATTTCAACAGGACCAGAAAGAGAAAAGTTGCTCATTAAACAAAGTGCCTTAGTTTAGACTTAATGGTCGAGCAAAGCAGTTTTTCAATTGATGATGTTTCCCTGTTTAAGAGGAAACTGTTGCATTGGGCCAATCAATTTACAGTTTTTATATGCCTCGATAACAATGAGGCGAGTCACTTATCTTCTTCTTTGGAGTTTACTGTTGGAGTCGACAAAGTTCGAGAACTTTCCTTAACGAATGAAGAGCTTCAGTTCAAGCAGCTTGAAGAATTTCAGCAAACCTCATCCGAAAGTATCTATGGTTACCTTGCATATGATTTAAAAAATGAGCTTGAACAGCTGCATTCAAAAAATCCAGACTATCTAGAAATGCCGAGTACGTATTTTTTCGAGCCACGTTATACCTTTCATATAAGCGATGGCAGTTGTACGATAAATAGAAGCACGCTTGAATCTATTCAACTGATGGATCAGATTAATTCAATGGTTTTGACAGACTCTCCTGAGCATACCACTGTATTGAAATGGAAAAGTCGAATGACCAAAGAAGCGTATATCCAGCATCTTAAAACTATAAAAAATAATATTCTAGAAGGCACTGTCTATGAATTGAACTTCTGTAGAGAGCTTTATGCCTATACCCAAAGCTTCAATAGTTTAGCAGCCTTTTTAAGAATTAACGAAAATGCGAAAGCCCCCTTCTCTGCTTATCTTAAAATGGAAGATCATCATGTCTTAAGTTTTTCTCCTGAACGATTTATGAAGCATGAAAATGGTAAAATCATTTCTCAACCCATAAAGGGAACTTTAAAAAAAGGAAACAATTATCAAGAGAATGAAAAGAGGAAAATTGCGTTATTTAATGATGAAAAAGAACGTGCTGAAAATGTTATGATTGTAGACTTGGTGCGAAATGATTTTGCAAAAAGCGCTATACCCGGCACTGTTAATGTTGATGAACTTTTTGGTGTGTATGAGTTTGAAAATATCATCCAAATGATTTCTACTGTAAGTGCCCATTTGAAAAAAGATATCCATCCTTTACAAGCACTAAAAAATGCTTATCCGATGGGCAGCATGACCGGAGCACCTAAGGTAATGGCTATGAACTTAATAGAGGAATATGAACAAGTCAAACGAGGGGTTTATTCTGGTGCATTGGGTTACATTAAGCCAGATTTGACATATGATTTTAATGTCTTGATTCGAACTTTAGTTTTTAATCAAAAAAAAGGCTATTTATCATTGCAAGTGGGCGGTGCGATAACCTATGATGCAATTCCTGAAAAGGAATGGGAAGAAACTTTAGTAAAGGCAAATTCTGTATTAAAATATTTAGGATAATCCAAAAAGCTTATTTATATTTGTTCTAAATAAGAATCAATTGACTGAATTTGACACCACCCTAAGTAGTTTAGAACTCTTGGAAACTCTTCCAAAGGCAATGGATAGCTACAACAACTGCTCCAAGAAAAAAAATAAGTGTTGCAAGAAATACAAGAAAAAAGACAAGCCTTGCAAAAAGTGCCCGAAGTTTTAGTCGATTGACACATAGGTTTTTCTTATCTTCGAGGCAATATCAAAATTAATGGAAATATGGCAAAGATGTTTGGCAAAAGTGAACTAGCTTTTTTTGAGAAGTATATTAACAATGCAGCACCCACAGGATATGAGTGGAATGGGCAAAAAATTTGGTTAGATTTCATCAGTAAATATATTGATACGCATCAAGTGGATAACTACGGTACGGTTTACGGTGTAATTAATCCAGAAGCCGAATTTAAAGTAGTTATTGAAGCGCATGCTGATGAGATATCATGGTACGTTAGTTATATAACGGATGATGGCTTTATTTATGTAAAGAGAAATGGTGGTTCTGACCACATGATTGCTCCTTCAAAGAAAGTAAATATTCATACTAAGAAAGGCTTTGTTCAAGCAGTCTTTGGATGGCCAGCAATTCATACAAGAAGAGGTGGTAAAGACCCCGATTTAAAAGCGGATTCAATCTTTTTAGATTGTGGAGCAACTTCTAAAAAAGAAGTACTTGAAATGGGGATTCATGTTGGCAGCGTAATAACTTACCAAGATGAATTCATGATTTTAAATAAAAAATATGCTGTTGGTCGCGCTTTAGATAATAGAGCTGGCGGTGTGGTTATTGCATTGGTGGCTAAGATGTTAAAAGAAAATAAAAAGAAATTGCCTTTTGGACTTTACATTGTGAATGCAGTACAAGAAGAAGTTGGTTTACGTGGTGCGGAAATGATTACGCAAACCATTAAGCCAAATGTTGCTATTGTTACCGATGTGGCGCATGACACATCTACACCAATGATTAATAAGAAAACCGAAGGAGATTTTAAATGCGGGAGAGGGCCTATTCTTACATACGGACCAGCTGTTCATAACAAATTATTAGATCTAATTATTGATACTGCAGAGGCTAAGAAAATACCTTTCCAAAGAGATGCCGCATCAAGAGCTACGGGAACAGATACCGATGCATTTGCATATTCCAATGGAGGTGTCCCAAGTGCATTGATTTCATTTCCTTTGCGATACATGCATACCACTGTCGAAATGGTCGAATTGGCGGACATGGAAAATGCTGCTAAACTAATCTATGAAACTTTACTAAAATTGACTCCAGACTTTAACTTTAAGTATTTGGATTAGGGTTTTCCTGAAATGCTTAAAGAGCGCAAAGCTCTTATTAATTTATAATCTTAAAATGGCATCTAATTATTGGAATAGTTTAAAACCAATTACAGATGCTATTGTTTTTTCGAATACCTGGATTAGTCTTGCGGCCTTAAGCCTATACTTATCCGTTTGCCTTGGTGTAGGTATTTCGCCAATTTTTACTGAAGGCGTACTTATTTTTACTGCATCGTTTATCGGCTATAATTTTTTAAAGCTTAAAGGGCTCAATGCAGAAGGAAATACAAGTATTTTTAATGCCTGGCTAAAGCAGCATAAAACGTTTATATATGGGTGCTTATTTATAGCTAGTCTAGGATTTATTTATGGTTTAAGTGAAGTTTCGTTTTTTCAATTACTTATTTTATTAGGTGTAATAACTTTATCTTTAGTATATACAGGTTTTGAGCGTTATAATCTAAGGTCGTTTTGGTTTCTTAAAACTCAAATTGTCGCAATGGTATGGGTAGTTTTTGTTTTAGGAATCCCCTTAATTGATAATTATAAGCATTTGCCTTGGCTTCAATTATTACTGCTATGCAGTGGAGTTTTCTTTTTTATTCTAGGTTTAACAATACCCTTTGATATTCGAGATTGGAATGCTGATCGGCAAAACCCTCATTTAACAACTTTGCCGATGTTGTTTGGTTTAACAGGAACCAAATTCATCTCGCTCGTTCATCTATTGTTAGCATTTGTTTGCTTAATGTTTTATTCCTATTTGAGTATAATCCTCCTACCTTTATTTCTTGTTGGAGTTAAGCTTATATGTACTTTGAAAAGGGATGCCTCAGAATACTTTTACACCTTCGGTCTAGATGGGCTGATCGTAATGGTTTACCCAATGCTTTGGATAACCAAGCAATTTTTGTATCAAGCAGACTTGATTTGACTTCGCTAAAACTCAATACCAGTTTATAGACTAAAACCTTAAGACTAGAATTCAAAGTAGTTTAGGTAATTCTTCCCTCTAATTCAAAAACTCCTTTATCTTTGTACTGACAAAACAAATAATATGGAACGGTGGACCAAAGCACAAATTTCAGAAATATATAACAAACCATTACTGCAACTCATGTATGAGTCCAGTGAAGTGTATAAAAATAACTTCGAAGTAGGAGAGATAGTCGTAAATACGCTACTATCGGTTAAAACAGGTGGCTGTCCTGAAGATTGTTCGTATTGTTCTCAATCCTCTAAGTATGTAACGGATGTGAAAGCAAGTAAAATGATGAAGCTGGAAGCCGTGAAGGCGAAAGCGAAAGAGGCGAAAGCTAATGGAACTACTCGATTTTGCATATCAAGTATGGGTACGCGTGTTCGTGACAATCACGATTTTGACAATGTCCTAGAAATGGTTAAAGCTGTTCGCGAGGAAGGTTTAGAGGTTTGTTGTACCCTTGGGATGTTAAATCCAGAGCAGGCCGGGAGATTAAAGGATGCTGGATTAAATGCTTACAACCATAATGTGGATACCTCAGATGAATACTATGATAAAATAATAACGACTAGAACCTACAAGGATCGGTTAGAAACACTTGAGGCTGTTGCAGGTTCAGGGCTAAAAATTTGTTCTGGTGGAATTATTGGAATGGGAGAAACAGATGAAGATAGGGTGGGTATGCTTCATACTTTAGCCAATTTACCTGCACAACCTGAATCAGTACCAATCAATTGTTTAGTGCCAATCAAGGGGACACCTTTAGAACAAAATAAACGTGTAGACGTATGGGAAATGCTTCGAATGGTCGCTACAGCTAGAATTACAATGCCGCAAGCGGTTGTGCGTATTTCTGCCGGTAGAGAAATTATGAGTTTGGAGGAGCAAGCATTATGTTTTATGGCTGGAGCAAATTCAATCTTTGCTGGAAACAAATTGTTAACTACTCCGAATCCCGAAATTGGAACGGACAATTACATGTTTAATTTACTTGGCCTTAAGCCCAGACCTTCATCTGTTCCTCAAAAGAGTAGTGCAGATCTGCCTATAATAGCTTAAGCAGTTTCGAGAACTTTGGTTTTGGTAGTTTTCCCAAATTGAAAATCTTTAATAATTTTCTTAAATAATCAATAGAAATAGCCTTGGCTGGACTATCCTTCGTCTGCTTTTGTCAAATATCCCCTAGTTGGGGTCTTAAAACAATATCTTCTACAACCGTCCTTTTGCTCAATTGATGGACATCCCAAATACTTTGTGCGATATCACTAGCTGGCATAAAACGGGATTCAGGTATATCGACTCCCGACCAAGAATCCGTCAGCGTTGCACCAGGGTAAATGGTTGTTACTCGGATATTGAATGGCTTTAATTCATCACGTAATGTCTTTGAATATCCCGTTAAGGCATGTTTACTTACATTATATGCTCCGCCATTAGGGTAGGCCATAAAGCCTGCAATACTGCTCATATTAAAAATATGACCTTCTTTATATTTTTTCATTTCACCAACCAAGGCCTTAGTTAGAGTAAATGCGCTAATAATGTTAGTACGCATCATTAACTCAAAATCTGCTGCTTCCATATCATGAACATTTCCGGGCAAGAAAACGCCAGCATTATTGACTAAAATGTCCACACTACCTAAAAAATCTGCTGCAGCTGCTGCAAATATTTCAACTTCATCTTGCTTAGACATGTCACAGGCAAAAGCAAGAAACCTGCCTGTTGCATTTACTTTTTCAAGTTCTATTTTTAAACTGTCAAGCTTGTCTTGACTTCGAGAACAAAACGCCACATTCCAACCGGCTTGTGCAAAGTGCACAGCAATCGCTTTTCCAATACCACGACTGGCTCCACTAACTACAATATTATTCATAAGTTATTAATTTTAAAATTGTTGGTAAATATACGTTCATTTTAAAAAGCCTTGTTTAACTTTGGCATTATTCTTTTAAATGGGGTTTCTACACGACATAGGTAAGTACATTTTAATGATCTCGAGTATGTTTACTCGTCCAGAGAATCTTAGTATGTATGCCAAAGAAACCATGCGCCAGGTATACCAAATTGGTATTGGTTCTGTTCTTATTATTGCCATTGTGTCAACTTTTGTTGGTGCAGTTACTGCAGTACAATTTTCCTATCAATTATTAGATATCGGTTTAATTCCTATGTGGTGGATGGGGATTATCGTTAGAGATTCATTAATTCTTGAAATGGCTCCTACAATATGTGCTTTGTTGTTAGCGGGTAAAGTAGGTTCAAATATAGCTTCTGAGCTGGGTAGTATGCGTGTTACTGAGCAAATAGATGCATTAGAAATCATGGGTGTGAATACTACGGCATACTTAATAGGCCCAAAGATTTTGGGTGGTTTAATTATTGTTCCTTTTTTAATTATTATGGCGGTAGGACTTGGTATTATTGGAGGCGGAATAGCAGGAGTGCTTGGTGATTTCTTCAGTACTGCCGATTATGTTAGAGGCCTTCAAGATGGCCATGAAGCATTTTATATAGTAATAATGTTGATTAAATGTTACGTATTTGCTTTCATTATAACCTCCGTAGCTTGTTATCAAGGTTTTTATGTTAAGGGTGGCGCACTAGAGATAGGAAATGCTAGTACAAGAGCAGTAGTCAATAGCTCTATAGTAATCATTATTGCTAACTTTTTAATTGCATTCTTACTGTTATGATTGAAGTTCGTAATATCAAAAAGTGCTTCGGCGATCAAGATATTTTAAGGGGTATTTCTACGCAATTTCAGAAAGGAAAATGCAACTTAATTATTGGTTCTAGTGGTGCGGGTAAAACGGTTTTCCTAAAATGTTTGGTTGGTTTGTTTAATCCTGAAGACGGAGAAATTCTCTATGACAATAGGCCAATTGGTTCAATGGGAGTCAAGGAGAAGAAAAAATTACGCAATGAAATGGGAATGCTTTTTCAAGGAAATGCATTGTTTGACTCTTTAACAGTAGAGCAAAATGTTCGTTTTCCGCTGGATATGTTTTCTGAAATGTCCTTAGAAGAAAAAACAGAGCGGGTAAACTTCTGTTTAAGTCGAGTTAATTTAGCTAATGCTAATGATAAATATCCTGGCGAAATAAGTGGAGGAATGATGAAAAGGGTAGGGATAGCGAGGGCTATAGTTATGAATCCAAAATATTTGTTTTGTGATGAGCCTAACTCTGGTCTTGACCCTAAAACAGCTTTAGTAATTGATGACCTCATCAAAGAGATTACTGTAGAATACAATATCACTACCGTTATAAATACGCATGATATGAATTCAGTAATGGGTATCGGGGATAAGGTTACTTTTCTTCATCAAGGGTATAAGCATTGGGAAGGGTCTAAGGAGCAGGTGATGGAAGAGACTGAGAATAAGGAATTGTATGAATTTATTTTCGCATCTGATTTCTTGAAAAAACTTCGCGAAGCAGCACTTCAAAACAAGTAAGATGAAAAATTTTCAAAATAAGCTCGTTGTAATAACGGGTGCAGCTTCCGGTATAGGTGCAGCTTTGGCTCGCCAATTCGCCTCAGAGGGCGCAAGATTGTGTCTGACGGACATTGATCAGGTAGGCTTAAAGAGTATTAAAAATGAACTCGCTTCACATGTGGTTAAGACCTATTGCTTCGATGTAGGTGAATATGCTTCCTTCGTTAATATCGCCAATGAAATAGAAAGAGACTTTGGTGGAGCAGATGTGCTTATCAATAATGCAGGAGTTGCTTTAGGGAAAATGACAGCAGAGGAGACATCAATAGAGCAGTTTGAGTGGTTAATGAAGGTTAATTTTTGGGGAATGGTCAATGGAAGTAAAGTTTTTCTTCCGCAACTAAAAAATAAAAGTGAATCCGCACTAGTAAACGTATCCAGTCTATTTGGTCTTGTAGGTATCGAATTTCAAAGTTCATATTGTGCCAGTAAGTTTGCCATACGGGGGTATACGGAGGCGCTAATGGCGGAAAATAGGCATAAAGGTTTAACTATGCATGCTGTTCACCCTGGAGGAGTAAATACAAATATTTCATTAAATGCTAAAGGAGGAGATAAAGCTTTTAATCAAATATTTCATGATAAGTTTTTAAGTAAACGATCTCCCGAGAAAGCTGCTAGAGTTATTGTCAAAGGTATTCAAAGAAACAAAAAACGGATTCTGATTGGTAATGAAGCGCATGCTGGTGAATTCGCTGCTCGCTTAATGCCTATCCGATTAATAAATTTTATGCAAAAATATTTCCGCAAGAATCTAGATTAATCTTGAACTTGTTTCCTTGAAATATCAATATAATTGCAAAGGGCGTTTATTATATATTCTAGAATGAATAGAAACTAGGATTTAAATTCCACGAATGTTTTTCGAATTATCTCGATACATTCATCCAGTTGTTGCTTACTTATCACTAGAGGTGGAGCTAGTCTTATAATATTACCATGAGTCGGTTTAGCGAGTAAACCATTATCTCGGAGTTTAAGACACAAGTTCCATGCAGTGCTACTTTCTGGACTATCGTTTATAACGATAGCATTTAACAACCCCTTTCCTCTTACAAGATTAATTAATGGACTTTCAATTTTTCGTAGTTCTTGACGCAAGTATTTACCCAAAAATCTTGCATTATCATCTAATCTTTCGTCCTTTAGAACTTTCAAAGCTTCCACAGCTACCTTACATGCTAGCGGATTTCCTCCATAAGTAGAACCATGTTCGCCTGGTTTAATACACAACATAATCTCATCATCTGCTAAGACTGCTGAAACTGGGTATACTCCACCCGATAGCGCTTTACCTAGAATTAAAATATCTGGTCTTGTTTCGTATTTATTTTCACAAAAACCTTTACAGTTGCAATCACCGCAAACCGCCAATAAGCGACCGGTTCTCGCTAATCCTGTTTGAACTTCATCAGCAATAAATAGAGCATTCGCTTCCTTGCACAATGCTTTACATTTACTTAAATAATCTTGGTCTGGAACAACCACTCCAGCTTCTCCTTGAATGGGTTCAACCATAAAACCGGCTACATTAGGGTCTTCTAAGGCTTTTGCCAAGGCATTTGCATCATTGTAAGGAATCACTTCTAAACCAGGCAGGTAAGGGCCAAAACCGTCTCGACTATCAGGGTCTGTAGAACCCGAAATAACGCCTAAAGTTCTCCCATGGAAATTAGCTTCTACCATAATTATTTTAGCTTGATTAACCGGGATACCTTTTTTCTCATACGCCCATTTTCTGCAAAGTTTCAAGGCAGTTTCAACAGCTTCAACACCAGTATTCATCGGCAGTACTTTGTCGAAACCAAAATAGGAGGTAATGTACTGTTCATACTCGCCTAAAGAATCATTGTAAAAAGCCCTTGAAGTTAAGGTTAACTCTTGTGCTTGATCAGTAAGGGCTTTAATAATTCTTGGATGACTATGCCCTTGGTTCACCGCAGAATAAGCAGATAGAAAATCAAAATAGACCTTGCCATTCACATCCCAAACAAAAACACCTTTACCCTTTTTTAAAACAACTGGTAAAGGATGATAATTATGTGCGCCATATTTATCTTCTAATTGTATCGCTTTTTGGGGAATATTTAAAACTTCTTTAGTCATGATTCTTAATGGTTTATTCGTGTAAAGTTAACGAAAAATGTTCAACTTAACAGTGAATTTAGTTGGGCTAAACAAGCGGTAATTTGATTCTAAAGCATGTGCCATTTTCATTGGATTCTTTAATGTAAATTTTTCCCTTGTGATAATTTTCGATAATTCTTTTAACCAAAGACAATCCTAGTCCCCAACCTCTTTTTTTGGTGCTAAATCCAGGTTGAAAAACAGTCTCGTATTTTCCTTTTGGAACTCCTTTTCCAGAATCTATTATATCGATGATTACGTTTTTACTAGATTTAAAGACCCTCACTTTGATAGAGCCTACTCCCTCCATAGCGTCTATAGCATTTTTAATCAAATTCTCAATAACCCAATTGAACAAAGCCTCATTAATGGCAAATTTAGTTTCTTCTTCTTCCAATTCCAGAGTGAATTTGACCTTCTCTGAACTTCTCTTCTCCATATATTGAACCGCTCTCTCAATACTTGGTCTAACATTTTTTACTTCTAAATCAGCCTTGGAGCCAATTTTTGAGAATCGTTCAGCTATAAGCTCGAGTCGATTAACATCTTTCTCTAATTCATGAATAAATTGCTCATCGTTAACAGCATCCTCGGGCATTTCTCTCATATAATCTAGCCAAGCAGATAATGATGATATGGGAGTTCCTAATTGATGAGCAGTCTCTTTAGCCATGCCTACCCAAACACGATTCTGCTCTGCATTTCTAGTACTACTAAAGCCAAGATAGGCGACAAGCATTAAAATACTAAAAAGAAAAAGTTGCACAAATGGGAACGCTTTGAGCTGTTTCAAAATAATGGAGTTCTTGTAATAAACAGTGCGCTTGCTTCCATCGCCTAGATCAATTATAATCGGCATATTTTCACCTTTTATATCATTTAAAGTCTGTTTCAAAATAATAGGAGAGAGTAAATCGCTGTCAATATTCCCACTTGCTATAACTTCTTGACTCTCATTAACTAAAACCACAGGAAGTGAAGCAGAATTCACCACAATCTCAGAAATAAATGATTCTATCAAATCATTTAAGGTCTGCTTTAACTCTGAAAATATCTTTGAATCACTGTAGTAAATAAAATTTTGACCTGTGATGTAATTAATTTGTACCGGAGGGTAGGTCCTGAAAGTACTTGACTTAAAAAGACTATCCAAATATTGGGTAGTATCTGAATCAAAAGGAAAGTCTATATTTCGATAATCAATGATTTCATTATTATTACTTGCATGAATAACGGGAATGTTTGTATTACCAATAATTATTTTGCTCAAAAAAGTAATGGACTTTGGCTCTTCGACCTTAATGATTAAGCTAGTCGCTGCAGCCCAATTTTCAATATCTTCTCTTTGATTGGCAGCAATCTTCTCAAACAATTTCCCTGTAACCTTCACGAGGTGAGCTCTCTTTTCTAAGGCTTGAGCCCAAAGGAGTACCTTATTTTCTTCTTCGGCGGCAATTTTATTAGCTAGCTGATTAGTATACCACAAGGATCCCCCTGCAATAAGTATTGCCGATACTAGTAACACTATTTTTATTCCTGATTTTCGCTGGTATATATCCATATAATATGCAAATATAAGAAGGCTAGTCTTCCCAATCTAAATACTTATCTTCTTCTTTAATTTCTTCAAAGTTAATTTCAACATGTTCGAATTCACTTTCTTCTTCTTTTTTGAAGAGATTTTTGAATTTTTCTTTCTCCTCCATAAAGTCGTTTTTCATTTTGTCCTTAACGCCTTTCTTGTCAAAAAACATTATTGGATCATCGACTGTTCCTGTCATACTTATGTAAAGGTTAACCCCTCCTTTAGCATCGTTGACATAATCCTCTTCTGTTGTTTTTTTCTTTCTAAACTTAGCTGCTAATAGATTTTTCAAATTTAAAACTAACTTATAATCAATCTCGTTGTCAAAACTATGTTTCCCTCCAGCATCCAAACTTAATAAATTACTTTGGATTGTTGTCATTGGTACGAATATCCACTCATCTTCAATAGTAATATCCGCTTGTAACTCTGTAAAATATAAATGCTCCAATTGTTCTAACTCCAATTTTCCAGATAGACTCATAAGAGGAGCAAAGTTTATCAACTCGCCATCTGAAAGCTTAACCTGACTGTGTAAAATGAAATTTTCACTATCCAAGTTTGTGAAATCCAACCAGGTGGCACTAAAATCTAATTGGGCATTTAACTGACCATGAATATTTTCACTTCCCCAATCTTCTTGCCCAAAATTATCAAAAGAGGAAAACAATTCCTGAATAGCTACATGCTGAATGTCTGCACTTAAGTTGATTTCGAAATCATTTTGATCTACGTTGGTTAAAAGATGGCCACTAAAATGTCCGCCTAAGGTTTTTGAATCTACAATATCAAAGGTATAAGCTGTATTATTTGCAATTGCCTCGATGTTTAAATCATAAATATCTAGCCCTTTAAATATGACATGAGCAAGTTCGAGTTTAATGTTGCCAAATATTGGCGGAAATTCAATTTCCTTAGGCTTTGTCGTTCTAGTTTCATCTTTATCGCTGGATTGAATAAAGTCATTCAAATTAAAATAATCACTGCTCATATTACCATTTATCCCTAAGTCGACGATGGTTTCTTTTTCTTGATTAAGTATAATTTCCATGAGATTATTTACTTCTCCATCAAACTTTAGATGATTATCGCCGATATTGATATTGATCTCTTCACTTGACAGGAAGCTTTCTTTGCCTGTCAACCTACCCGAAAAGTTGAAAGGTAAATCTAAAGCATGTATTTGGCCACTGAGTTGATTCAAACTAAGTTCACCCTCAATTTCACCCAATTGCCAAAGACTATCCAAGATGTTATGGTGGATTAAAAGCGTCATTTCATTCAATTCAATCGAACCATCTTTTACCTCAAAATCTTCAGGTAGAAAAGTGTTTAAAAATTGCTTATTCAAGCTTGCTGTTAAATGAGCTTCAATATTAATGTCGTGCAGATTAGCGATAAGTAGATCACCATTTAAATAGGAGTTCGCAGCTTTTGTATTAAACTTAGTAATATGCAAGCTTTGTTGATTGTCTTTAGTTTTACGATATAAACCGTCCAAATTTAAATCAGTAAGTTGCAGCTGCTGTTGTTCAAGATCTAAAACTCCTTGAGTGATATTAAAATCCAGTTGAATGGCAGGGTTTTTTAACTTTCCCAAAATTGACGATTTTAATTTGAATGCACCATTCCCAACAATATTACTTGCATCTAGCCATTCGTTTGGCACTAATCCCAGTGCCTCTCTTAAGTCACTTCCCTCTGCATGCGCGACAAGATCTATTAGTTTAGTTTTATTGCAAATTGTCCCTGAAACCAAGAATTTATTCTGTTGGATGTTTAGCGTGTTTTCATCAAATGCGAGACACCCCTCAACACCAGTATATTTTAGCTTAAGCTTTCCTTCAATACTTTTAGCAGGAAACAATGAAGCATCATCTATAAACAAGCTATAGCTAAACAAATCTGCATCTATCATTAAATCAAAATCTTTTTGGTAAAAAGATCCCGCTATTTCACTTCTAATACTAAGTGCATGAGTATATATATTGTTTTCTTCATCATCATAAATTAACTCAACATTATTGAGTACTATACTTTTTAATTGCAATAGCGTGCTTGCTGAAGAAGACTCTTTAGGTTTGAGAATGTTGTAGTTAGCTAATCCCTGCTTATCTGTATATAAATGGATGAATCCATCGCGTGCATTTATACCATCGATAGATACATCCTTATTAAGTAAGGCCCAAGTGTTTAAATTCAGCCTAACATTCCCAAGTGAAGCTAAGGTATCATTAGTTCTAAGCCTATCTGCAATGATGACATCATTAAAGCTTAAACTTATATTCGGAAAATTACTTAGGAAGGACAAATCAATAGGCCCAGCAACATCAATTTCCGTATTTAATTGCTTGTTAAGTGATTTTATACTTTGATTTCGAATAAAATCTTTTTGGATAAACAGAAATGCACTAATTCCTAAAAGAAAAATCAGCACAGCAGCGAGGAGAATCCAAAATAACTTTTTGAGCAGAGCCATAAAGGTTTTAAAACTTAAGTAAAGATAGATGCCGATTTTCGTGATTTATCGAACTACTCAATAAAACGATTAACAGATTCGTGTATTGTGTGTATACAAAATTAGATAGCTTATTTATTCAGCTCATCGATCTGCTAGTAGTAGAATTTATTTACTAGAAAAAATCAATCTTGACATTAATCATTAATTGTCTAGGTTTAATCCACTTTCTTAAAACTCAAGAGAAGAGTATCTTCTTGATAAAAATCCAATTGTATTTTAGACAATTGAAAGCTTTCAATTTTATCCAATTGATTTAAATATTGATTCTCATCAATGTTGATACAATACATTTTAGTTGAGGCTACAGGTCCTAAAGAAAAGTCTTTATCAGATAAACCATTAATGCTCGCAAAGTAATTGTTGCAGCCTCCGAAGCCACGCACCCTTAAATCTTCTGCAAAAATTTCCATGGTAGGAACTCCCGCAGTAAATTTTACTTTATCTAAACTCATCCCTTTAATAGCAACTAAGGCCCAAACATCATGCAATTGAATTATATTCGTTACCTGTATTGATTTATCCTCCAAAGTAATTTCCGTAGGTTTTGATTGATCCAGATTACACGATTTTATATTTAAATTTAAGCACACAAAACACAAGATATATTTTACCATAAATCAATTTTTATTTTACTATTCAAATTGAATGCCAAATTTAATAGAAACCCAGATAATGCTTCCATCTCTATTTAAATAATTCTTCCTAGTTTGCTTTTGTTACCTTTGTATTTTTAAAAAATATAAATACGAGGAAGAACAAAAGATGTCAAGAAAGAAAAAAAAGAAGAGTGGTAACTCGGGAATTGATGGAGCAATTCTAAAATATATCGAAGCGAAAAGAAAGTCAGGAATGAACCCTGACGCTGTACTTAGTCACTTTTCAAAAAAGTATAGTCCAGAAAAAATAGAACACGCAATTAGTAGATTAGAAAAAAGAGGACTGATTGATTTTGGTTCAACTGGTAAAATTTCCAAGAAAAAGTTTTTATCCAAACCTAACGAAGTTCTGCAAGGTAAACTTGATTTAGCAAAAAGTGGTATAGGTTATGTCATTATTGATGATTTTGAAGCTGATGTGAAAATTCAGCGAAAGCATACCATGAATGCAATGTCGAATGATGTTGTTGAGGTAGAGTTAACAAAGTATGACAAAAAGAAACCCGAGGGAAAGATAATTCGTATTATCAAACACTCCCAAGGTGAGTTTATCTGTAAGTTCCAAAAAACGGAAGGTTTCGGTTTTGCAGTTCCAAACAATGAGCGTATTCCATTTGATATTTTTATTCCAGAAAGCTTCACGATGAATTGTGAAACGGGTGATATGGTAGTTGTTCATATTGTTAACTGGCATGACACTGCAGGAAAGAATCCAGTTGGGAAAATTATGGAGAAGTTAAATGATCTTTCTCCAAATGAGCTTGAAATGCGTACCATTCTTATGCAGCAAGGATTTAATATTATTTTTCCAAGCGATGTTCTTGCAGAAACGGATAAAATAAATGAAAAAATATCCACTCATGAGATTAGAGAGCGTTTGGATTATAGGGAGGAGTTAACTTTTACCATTGACCCTGTTGATGCAAAAGATTTTGATGATGCACTTTCGATTAAACCACTGAAAAATGGGAATTTTGAGATTGGCGTGCATATAGCGGATGTTTCTCATTACGTCTACCCAGGCAGTGCTTTGGATAGAGAAGCCCAGTTTAGAGCTACTTCAGTATATCTGCCGGATAGAGTATGTCCAATGTTGCCGGAAAAATTATCTAATGTAGTATGTTCGCTTCGCCCAGGTGAGGACAAATGTGCGTTTTCAGTATTGTTTGAAATTAATGAGAAATATGAAATTGTAGAATATTCTTTTGCCAAAACAGTAATTAATTCTGACAAAAGATTTGCTTATCATGAAGTGCAGGAGATCTTGGATAATCAAGAAGGTGAATTTTTTGATGAATTAGAATTTCTTAACCGCATTGCTTATTCACTTAGAGAAAAACGTACAAAAAATGGTTCAATTAATTTTGACACGGGTGATGAAGTTCGATTTAAGTTAGATGAGGATGCTGTTCCTGTAGAAGTTTACGTTAAGGAAAGAACTGATGCGAATTTATTAGTGGAAGATTTTATGCTTTTAGCAAATACTACAGTCGCAAAATTTTTAAGTAAAGCGGAAAAGGGTAGAGGAAAGCAGTCCGGTGTATACAGAGTGCATGACAAACCCGACCTGTCTAAATTAACGATTCTGTCTAATGTAGCTAAGCGATTTGGATACAACATTGCATTTAAGGATGCTGAACAGGCAAGAGATGCATTAAATAATTTGATGGGTATAATTATCCAAAAACCCGAAATAAGTGTACTTGGCCGTTTAGCTGTTCGCTCAATGGCTAAAGCCGTATACACAACAAAGAATATAGGTCATTATGGTTTAGCTTATGAACACTATACTCACTTTACTTCTCCGATAAGAAGATATCCGGATGTTCTAGTACATCGACTACTTTTACAAACCTTACTTAAAGATCGTCCTCGATATACTAGTGAGGAATTGGAAGATCTCTGTCAGCAGTCTAGCTTAATGGAGCGTCAATCACAAAAAGCTGAACGTGAAGCTATTAAGTATAAGCAAGTAGAATATTTATCTACTCGAATAGGTGAAGTATATGAAGGAATTATAAGCGGTGTAATCGCAAGAGGGTTTTTTGTAGAATTAGTGGAAAATAAGTGCGAGGGAATGGTCGCTATGGTAAATATGCAAGAAGATTTTGTCTACGACGAAGAGAATATGCGACTTACAGGCTTAACGACAAAGACCATTTATCAAATTGGGGAGTCGGTTCAGGTTAAGGTATCTAAAACTAGCTTGAAGGATAAACAAATAGATTTAGAGGTTGTTGGGTAATCAATTATCAATAATTTTAATTTAATGAAGCATAGTAAAGAATTACAAGCCAAGTTTCAAAGTCTGCATAAAGTCTATTTTAAGGATACTCCAAGGGCTCTCTACCAGCCAATTTCTTATGCCATGGAGTCAGGGGGTAAATACATTCGTCCACTGCTGATGATATTTTCAAATGAAATGTTTGGTGGAAAAATTGAGGATGTTATTTCGAATGCATACGGCATTGAGCTTTTTCACAATTTCACTTTAGTTCATGATGATATTATGGACAACTCAGCTGTTCGAAGAGGAAAGGAAACCGTGTATAAAAAATTTGGCTTAAACTCAGGTATTCTAAGTGGAGATTTTATGTTTATCACAGCCTTACAGATGGCTTGTAAGCTAAAAGGTAAAACTAGTGCGGATTTGTTTGATTTGATCAGTAAAACAGCGGTAGAAATTCACGAAGGACAGCAAATGGATGTTGATTTTGAGACGCTGGAAAGGGTTTCTGAAGAAGAATACATCAAAATGATTGAATTCAAAACAGCAGTTCTTTTAGCTTGTAGTCTTCAGATGGGCGCCAAAATAGCTGGTGCATCGCAAGAGGATCAAAAGAAAATATATGAGTTTGGTCGATTACTAGGAATTGCTTTTCAAATACAGGATGATTATCTCGATACTTTTGGTGACAAGCAGCTTGGAAAACGAATTGGTGGTGATATAATCAATAATAAGAAAACTCTTCTTTTCATAGCTAGCTTAGATTTGGGCAGTAAAGAGGAGAAAAAGAATTTACTTCGCTGGTATGAGGATAAAAGTGGAGAAGAAGATGAGAAAATATCTTCAGTGAAATCGATTTTTGAATCTAGTGGTGCGAAAGCGTATTGTCTCCAAAAAATGAAAGATTTAATCGATGAAAGTCTACTAAATCTTGAAGCGATAGAAACCTCAAAGCCTAAGACCGAATTAGTGGGTTTAGCAGATTTAATCATTCAAAGAAGAAATTAACTATTTCTGTTTCTTAATACCATTAGAATTATTTGCCGTATTTAATCTAAATAGGGTTTTTTTTATGTCCTTTTTTAAACCATTTCATAGGCTTAATTGGGCTTATTTACGAATTAGTCTACTATTATAAGTTGGTTTTAATGGGATAATAATCTTGTGAAAAGCTAATTTATTAGATATTTTTTGTGTC
>TARA_B110000483_G_scaffold156428_1_pt1 | contig 32920 bp, 37 predicted proteins | sample TARA_B110000483 | Tara Oceans TARA_B110000483 (sample SAMEA4398176) | marine metagenome | biome: Polar Biome; feature: [SRF] surface water layer (ENVO:00010504); material: water (ENVO:00002006), including particulate matter (ENVO:01000060) such as... | depth 5 m
ATATAATTACGAATCTATTGATGAAAAAAATAGTAATAATAATGAATATTCTTCATTAAAAATTTAATATATATATAATAATATTATCAATTGATTAAATAAATATTAATTGTATTCATTTATAATAAGAATCTATTTTTTTTGATATAATATATACTAAACTAAATAATATACCTCCCCATAAACTATCTATTAACATTACATCCAATGACCACTTTGAAAATATTGCTCTATTTGTTCCTTCATAAATACCATAAGTTAATAAACCTAGTAAAAATGCATCTAATAATGTACCATTTTTATGTAAAATAAAATAATTAAATACTAATACTATACATATATAAGCATACAATGCACCATCTAACCTCAATTTTATATCTGTACCTTGTATATCATTTATTAATTTATTAAATAATGGACTTACTAATTTTAAGTAAATACTATCAATCAAAATAAATAAAACTGTACTTATTATAATTCTTTTCATATTTAGTTCCATATATTATATGTAATATTTTTTATTTTAATTTTTATATTTTTCTTATTTATATTTGATTATTTATGGTTATATTTCGAATAATATAATTTTTAATTTTTAGATATTTACTTATTTATATATGTATATTATATAATGAACACTGAAATAAAATACGAAAAATTGAATGAAACTCTCCACTATATGGTTAGAAACGAAGATGGGACCCAAAATGGTAACACACTTAAGAATGGTCCTATAAATCGTAATACTAGATATTTAACTAATGCTGCAGGAAAATATAGAAAAGATACCTTACTTAATTATGAAGGATTCACTATTGAACCACCTTTACTTGAAAATGATGAATCTAATCGTCCTCCTAAAGCTCAAGTCAATGAACACGCAAGAATACAAACTTCTAATGGATATTTAGATTTATGGGGAACTTATGATGATCCTAATTTTGGTTCTACTGGTGATGTTATAACTTCTATTAGATCTGCTGTCTTTAGAGGTGTTGGTACTGGTATTTTTAAAGATGCTACTCTTGCCAGAATTACTTATGATAACGATGGCACTGTACTTGGTAGAAAAAGTTTAAGACAAATAACTTTATTCAAAGAAATCACTAAACATACTCATTAAGTTTAATATTTATCTTGAAAATATTTAGTCTTTTTTTTAAATTTAATTTAAATATTTTAAATTAAACTTTATTTTCATGATTTTTAATACATTGTCTTTTCAAATAATTTTTGATGAAAATTATTTATTTTTCTTATTAACTTATCTTTTTCTTTTTTATCCATCTCTAAATTAAATAATTTATGTATAAAATTAAATGAATGTTCTTTATAAATCGTTTTAAAAATATATTTATCTTTTCTTATTTTTTTATCTTTTATATTTAATTTATTACCAAATAATGACTCACTTATATATTCTTTCAATTCATCGTATATTTTATTTATTTTATTTAAATCTGATTTATTTAATAATTTAAAATTTTCTCCAACTAAATAATTTACATTTCCTTGTACATTTGGTTTTTTTATTAAATATACTTTACTAAAATATTTACTTAAAAATAATATATATTCATTATGTAATTCTATTGATAAAGTCCAACAAAACATAATAAAACTACCTCCTTTCTTTAAAATATTTATTAAATAATATAGTTGAATAAATATTAATAAACTTTGACATTGTTCTAAATAATAAAATATACTTTTTGATTCAAAATGTTCTTGACTACCACTTATAATTACAAAATCTTGTTTATTTTTAATTTTTTCAAATATATTATTATAATCTATATTTTTTATAAATTTTTTTTTTTCCTTTTTTTTTGATAAATTAAATAATGGATTAAACAATAAATTAAATTTTGTTGATACAAATGTTTTATTTTTTAATAAATGATTTAATATTAAATTATAATAAATTCTAGAACGTTCTTCTATAAATTTAAAATCTTCACAATTGTAAGATATATCTATTATACTTAAATTATCTATATTAACGTCCTTAATTATGCTGTCTAATATGTAATTTATATATTCATGTATAGGATTTGGTATATCTTTTTTAAATATTACTTTTTGTTTTTTTATTACCATATTTCTTGTCCTTGTCTTTAAATTAAATATATCATTATAATAAAACTTAGCTCTTGATAAATAAAATTCTTTTGCTATTTTTAACTTATATTCTGGTGGATAATCTTTTATTTTAATATTTACATTAAAATTAATATCTTTATTATTTTCTAATTCTAATAATAATAAATCATTAATTTCTTCATCATTTTTTCCTCCATCTTGTAATTCATTAAAATATTTCTTTGAAAAATATTTATTTACTAAATAATTAAATTCATTATCTATTTTATGCTTCTTTTTTCCTTTTTCATTTTGAATAATTATTAAAAATATTTTACAAGGTCTTATATATTTGTTTTTATAATAATCAAAAAATATTGAATCTTCTTTTTCAATTTCTTTTTCATATGTTATCAATCCTGAATCTTTTAATATCTTATATGATTCATAATCACCATAATCACTATTTAACCAATATGGTATAGTAATTAAAACTGATAATTCCTCATTCTTTTTATCTTTCAAAGATTCTACAAATTTTAATGACATTTTTTTCATTATTTCTTCATCAAATGGAGGATTACTAACATAAAATCCTTTTTTTAATTCAATATTTGAAAAATATCCTTTTGAATTAAAATTTTTTTCAATATCATAAAAAAATGAACAATAATTATTATATGTACAATTTATACTACTTGCAAATAATTCAAAATTAATTTTATACTTTTTTTTTATTATATTTTTAAATTCTGGATTTATTGATAATTGCTGATTATAACTTTCTAACGTGTTATATCTTAATAATAAACAAACCAATAATTTTTTAAAATTATTATCATTTTTTTTATAAATATAATTTTCAACTAATTTATTATATAAACTTTTATGTAATTTAAATTTATTCAGATTCAATGAATTATAAAAATATTCATCTTGATTCTCAACATTAAAATCAATGTACATAAAATCATCACTATCTTCAATTTTTATGTTATAATTATATTTATTTATATTATTTGTATAAACTATAATATATTTTCTTAATTTATCTACAGCATTATTAAATTTATTAGTCAAATCTAATTCATTTATTAATTTATCAATTTCATTATTCTTTAATTTTTTATTTGACAAATAGTATAAATCTTTTTTCAATTGTGTATAATTATTTGGATTATAAGGTATTATAGGATCAACATAATAAGATTTATCTTTATATTGTACCATTATAAATCTAGGTAAAATATTATTTACATCTATATTTAATTTATAGTTATTAAATATAATTTTTATTTTATTTTTAATTTCTTGAATTAATTGATATCTTTTTAATTCAATAAATGGATCAATAATACTTATCTCATATTGTATATCTTTAAAAACTATATTATAATTTGAATTTTCAAAATTTATAGTATTATACATCTATATTATACTTGTATTTTTTTTTCTATCTTTGTATTATATGCCTAAATGTAAAAATGATCCAAAAAAATCTTTTAAAGGAAATGAATCAAGCCCTAAAGGTTTAGGTTTTTGTGCCCATGTAGAAAATATAGGAATTACAAAAAAAGGTAAAGATGGAAATAAATGGAAAATTGAAACTACTTCTAAAGGTGTTAAAAGATGGGTTAAACAAACATCAAAAACTACTTCAAAATTAATGAAAGATATGTTTTCTGAATTAAATAAATCACAAGAACATACTATATATTTACTAAAAAATGATATTAAAAATGAATTAAAAAAAATAGGAGTAAAATTGTTGTTTAAAAACTTGAAAAAAATAAATGAATATTATATTTTGGATTATGTATGGCCTGAAAAATATAATGATAAAGATAAATTTATAATTGTTGTTTTTAAATTAGACTCCAATAATAAATTGTATATTCCTAATAAAGAATTAAATTGCCAACATAATAATATTACACATAATACCAAAAAAGAAAGTATAACTATTTTTAAAAATTATTTAAAAAATAAATTTAAATGGAATGGAAAACAAACTCATACCATAAATATTGAATTATAATTACTGCACCAAAAATCAATTACACCTTTAAATATTTTTTATTATATTTTTAAATTATATTGTTATTTATTAGTAATGAATAACAATAAGTTATTTGATTTAAATTCATTTCGTAAATTAAAAAAAAATTCTTATGAAAAAAAAGAAAATTGTGAAAAAAATTCAGGAAAGTGGGGAAAAAATTACATCACTAATCCAAAATTCTCCACCTTTGACCACAAAAATTATACTGCTGGTGACTATGAAGACTTTAATCAATATGGTATTTTAAATTCATTATATTATTTATCTAAAGATGAAAATAAAATAAATAATAATATTTTAAAAAAATCAAATAATAACATCTTTAAATTATATAAAAATATTGATATTGAATCTATTATTAATACTTTTACTTATATGTTCGAAAAAATGAAAAAAGGTATTTTCTTAATTATTCATAATAATGAATTAGTTTTATTTTTACCTTTTAGTAACTATTCTTACATAAATAATTGGTACGACAAAATTTATTTTTCATTAGAAGAAAAAAAACTAATAGATGAAAATGATTATGAACGAATTCAACCAACATTACGTAAAAATATAATTGAATTTATGAATGAACATCCAGAACAATTTGAAAGAGGTAAAAGAAAAATTGACTTTAATAGAAAAAAATGGCATGCAAATAATTGTGTCTTCAGAAATCAATTTCCTCCCTATGAAGGTGACTTAAATATTGAACTTTTTAAAGATATGATTAAAGACTTATGTAAAAATAGAAAAATACCAAATGTACAATTCTTCATTAATTATAGAGACTCGCCCATCCTTAAAAAAGACCTAACTGAACCTTATTTTCACCTATTTGATAGTAAAAATGTAAAAATTGAATCTAAATTTAACTTTAAGAAATTTGCTCCTATATTATCACAATCAATTACTAATGACCATGCTGATATTTTAATTCCTACTAGTGACGACTGGCTAATTAACTCTTCAAAAATTTTCACAAATAAATGTTCTGATTCTTATACTCAAAATAAATTTAATGACTTAAATTTAAATTGGAAAAAAAAGAAAAGTATTTGTGTTTTTAGAGGTTCCGCAACTGGCTGTGGTATGACCATTGATAATAATATGAGATTAAAAGCTGCACAACTTAGCATAGAAAATCCAAAAATATTAGACGCTGGTATTACTGACTGGAAACCAAGAGATAAAAAATATACAGGACAACCTATCCAAATAATTAATCCTAAAGACTTTAAATTTGATTTGTCTAATAGCTTAACTAGACAACAACAATCAGATTATAAATATATTTTAAATATTGAAGGATATGTTAGTGCTTTTAGATTATCTTCTGAATTAAGAATGAATAGTGTTGTTTTAATTTGTGAAAGTGAATATAAATTATGGTATAGTGATTTACTTGTTGAATATGAACATTTTGTTCCTGTTAAAAAAGATTTAAGTAACTTGATTGACCAAATAAAATGGTGCGTTAAAAATGATAAAAAATGTGAAAAAATAGCATCTAATTCTTTGAAATTTTATGAAAAATATTTAACAAAAGAAGCTTTATATGATTACATGCAGAAAGTATTTGTTAATATTTATTTAAATAGAAATCTAAAAAATCCACTAGTTATTAAGAAAGTAAAAAAAAATGTAGCTGTTATTGTTTGTTTTAGAGATCCCGGAAATAATTCTCGTAATAAACAAAAAGACATTTTTGTAAAAGCTTTAAATACTATATTTCAAAAAATATTCGACTTTCATATCTTTATTATTGAACAATCTTCTGAAGGAGGATTCAATATTGGTAAATTAAAAAATATTGGTTATGTTGAAGCCAATAAAGTTGGTAAATTTGATCATTACATTTTTAGTGATGTTGATATGATACCTGGTTATCATTTACTAAAATATTATCAAAAAAAACCTACAAATTTAATTTGTTTAGCAGCACAGGGTACTCGATATAAAAATAAAAGTAAAATTATATATGGTGGAAATAATAAAATGAAAGATAAACCTTTTACTGGTGGTGTTATTTCAGTTACTAAAAAAATATTTGAAAAAATAAATGGATATCCTAATAATTTTAGAAACTGGGGCGGTGAAGATGATAGCTTACTCATTCGTATGGTTGATTCTAAACTAAATAAACTTGAATATCCAAAAATAGGTGGAGTAATTGATATTGAAAAAAATAATAGTGGTAAATCCAAAAAATTATTAAATAAATTAAATGAACTTAAAAAAAATCAATCAATGGAATACCAAAAATATGAAAAATTAGTTATTGACTTTGAACAATGGAAAAATAATGGTCTAAATTCATTATTGTATAAATCATTAAAAAGTAAAAAATTAGATTCAAATACAACACAAATAACCGTTGATTTAATGTATAAAGAAGAAGAAAAAAAATATAATACATTATATCCAAAAAAAAATAATTTAAGTAATAATAATTATATTAAATTTAAAAAAGACTGTTTAGATAAATTATTCGATTATTATAATAAAATTGAAATTGTATAATTATTATTTTTTATATTTTTATTTATATATGCTACATAATGTATATAAATATTTAGCAATAGAATTAAAAATTTATATATTAACATTTTTAGATAAAAAATGTTATAAATGTGATAAAATTATTTCTTTTTCCAAAAATGAATTATATTATAATTATTATCCATTTGAATATAATAATGATTTTACAAAATTTACACTATGTTTGAATTGTTATTCTAATTTACATACCATAAATACTAATAATGGATTATTATCTTATGAATAAAATTACGTAATATTATTTATTATTTAAAAATTGATTTATTTACATCCAAAATAAAAATATAAACTATAATGACTACAAGTGAAATATTATTACAAGAACGAGCAAATATAGGCAATGGTTGGACAAAATGTAATCAACCTTTTATGGGCAGAATTATTAGAATTGGTAACCAAAAAAATTGTAATGATGATAATTTAATAGTTTGTTACTATATAAAAAATGAAATTGAATCTATATTTAAAAAATATCAAATTAATGATTATATATTAAATGAAATAAAAACAGACTTTGAATTTTCTTATGAAGTAAGACTAAAAGAAGATATATATCAATTATTTAAAGAAAACTTAAATAATAATAATTTTGTAAATAGTTTTAATAATATTAATATTGCAGTTTAATTTAAAATAATAATTTTTTAATATATCTTATAAATTCCACCATTACAATAACATAAAAAATATATTATTTTTTACGATTCTCCTTATAATATAATTATTATAATATGGATATAAGTTATCAGAAGCATTTAATTGCTGGATTTTTAGGTGGTTTCTCTTATACATTTATTGGTCATCCAATGGATACACTTAAAACATGGAAACAAAATAATAATATTTTGAAAAATCCATCTTATAATATTAAAAATTTATTTAAAGGTATAAAATATCCGTTAATTCAAAATTCTATTATATCATCGTTTATCTTCTCAAATAATGAATATTTTAAAAAAAATATAAATAATATACATGTTTCAAATGGTCTTACAGCACTTTTAACAAGTATTATAATATGCCCATGTGATAAATATAAAATTATGGAACAACAAAAAAAAATATATCCACTTTCTATTAAAAATACAATTAATTCTTATAAAGATATAGGCATAGTTACATCACGTAAAATGCCTGGTATTTTCATTTATTTTAGCACATATCAAAAATTAAAAGAAAAAAATGTACCTGTTTTTTTAAGTGGTTCTCTTGCTGGTTCTGCTTCTTGGCTTTTTACTTATCCAATTGATACTATTAAAACAAGAATTCAAAATGAATCATGTAAAACTATTAAAGAAGCAATTAATAAAGGCGGATTAAATAATGGAATTGGAATTTGTTTATTACGTGCTTTCATTGTTAATGGAATAAATTTTACTGTATATGAAAATGCTTTAAAATATTTAGATTAATATTATTATGTCATTTCTATTATTTGTAATAATAAAAATCTTTTACATAAGTCATTGTTAATGAATTTATATTTTTATTTTTTATTATTTTAAGTTTTTATATTTATAAATCTAAAATCTAATTTTTATTTTTAATTATTTATTGTCAAGCTTGCAGCTGAAGAAGTTTTAATGTACATATCTGTTTTATTACAGCTATTTTATCTAAAATCTAATTTTTATTTTTAATTATTCTTTGGCATTCACCATGTGGGAGGAGCAAAACGAGCACCTCTAAACATTTCTGTTATGCAACAGATGTTACTTGATACATTCCAACCTTCAATAGAAGAACCTTGAAACATAGTAGCATTAGCAAACATACATTCCATGGTGACAACGCGTCTTACGTCCCAAGCACTGATGTCCCGGTTAAAGTCAGCAGCTGAAAACATAAATGCCATATCTGTGACTTTTGAAGTGTTCCATCCAGAAATATTCTGGTTGAATCCACATAAGTAAAACATGTTACGCATCGTTGTTACATTCTCAGTGTTCCAGAGGCCAATCTGCTGGTTAAAGCGATACGCCCCAGCAAACATTCCTTCCATATCTTTGACTTTTTTAGTGTTCCATCCAGAAATATCCTGATTGAACGAGTCCGCATCGTTAAACATGCCTGTCATTTTGATGACATTTTCAGTGTTCCAAGTGCCAATCGGCTCATTGAAATTACTTTTCCCAGCAAAGAGATTAGACATGTCCGTAATCAGACTAGTATCCCAGTTACAGGGAAACCCATAGAGATCAATCGCTTCGGCTCTTCTGTTAGAACAGAACAAATCAACTGCTTCTTTGAGTTCCTCGTTTGAGGCAGGTGTCCAAGAGAATTCTCCTTCCATCACACGACGACTATTACCAGTCTCAATGAGATTAGCAAGGAAGTCTGTTTCAGGAGCAGAAGGCATTATCGGTTGAGATTGGATACTCATACCTGTGGCTTTGTGGCTTCGAAAGTGCAGAGGATTTATCTCTTCTGCCTATATTCATTTTTTTTAAGAGGTTTCGATTTTTTTTTTAGATTATAATAGTATTATTCTTCTTAATTGTGTGATGTTTTTAATTATTTTTTTAAAAAATTATTATAAAATATATTTAAATAATAATTATCCTTCATTAAGAATGAACAATGATAACTATGATTTTGTATATACTAAACACATAGAAACATTATATGGTCCTAAAAGAAATTATATATTTGATACTGATTTAATAAAACATAATATTTTACCTCACATATATAATATTACTGATAGAAAAGACTTAACTGATTTAGAAACATATAGTATTGACCCTGATGGATGTGAAGATGCTGATGACGCTTTTAGTATTTATTTTGAAAATAATAAATTGTACCTAGCAATTCATATAGCTGACCCAACAGAATTTATAAATTTAGATTCTGAATTATGGACATCAATTGAAAAAACAGTTATCACTAAATATCCATCAAATACGAAACCCATACATTTAATTCCTGATGTTATTATGCAGATATCTAGCTTGATGGATAATGAATTTGGTGATACTAAAAATGCTATTACTATTTTAACTGAAATAAATACATCAAACTATTTACCGTGTCATAATATTCAACTATTATTTAGTAGAATTAGATTAAAAAAAGAAAATTCACTCAGTTATTATGAAGCTTCATGTAACATAAATAATAATGATTGTTTAGGTTTTGGACTAAAAATAAGTAAATCATTACAACAAAAAAGAATGAATAGAACTATTGGTGTAAAATTAAATGAATTAAATTCATCAAATATTAAATATCACAATCATATACCTTATTTATATATAGATTCTCAACAGGAAAAAGACATGAAACAAATGATTGCTGAATTTGCTATTTTTGCTAATTCATTTGTTGGAGAATATTTAAAAATAAATTTTAATCAACATGGTATTTTTAGGACATGTAATGCATCAGATATTATCCATAATGAATATTATAAAAATTTAAGTGGTAATGATTTACTTCATGAAATTATTACAAATGGTATTCATGCTGACTATTTAAATACTGTTGCTTCACATGATTTAGTTGGTAGTGACGAATATACCCATTTTACTTCACCTATAAGAAGAGCTTCCGATTGTATATGCCATTATTTGTTAAAATATTTACATTTAAAGAAATTAAATATAGATTTAAAAGTTCCATTTCAGTTAGATAAGCTACAAGAATTATCAGAAAAATGTGTTATAGAAAGTAAAAAAATAAAAAGAATACAATACAAAGATACAAAATTCCGATTAATTCAAATTATGAATCTATTATTATACGAAAATGAATATATACAATTGTCATTTTATATTACAAGTTACAAAGAACCATTCTTAAATGTAATTATTAATAAAATAAATGAACATCATGTTTATTTATCATATTCATTAAAAATTAATAAAGTTACAAATTATATTCATAACCCAAATGTTATACATAATATAAATATTTTATTTGTAAATATTCCTGGTAAATTTGACGAAGGTTCTATTCCGGAATTAGATGATTACATTTTTAGTATGTTTTTATAAATATGTTTATTTGTCAATAAATGTACATAATATGCCAGCAGCATCATTAATTTGACAATATACAGGGTCATAGATTTTCCTACATGGATTACATAAAATACAATATATGCTTCTACAAATATAATGATGGTTTAATATAATTTTTGAAGATTTACAATAAGGTACATTACATTTTCTATTATTGCAGCACAAAACATGTTCCAAGATATTTCTTGAAACATTACATATTTTACCTAAATAACAACATGTATAATTTCTGCATTTATTAACATGATTGAATAATACTAATCTTTGTTGAGTTTTATATATATCTATACTTTTTTTGTATTCGTAATTATTTTTCAATTTGTCCAAATTATGTTTAATTTTATGTAAAATTACTTTTTCATTTTCTTTATACGACATTTTGTTTTAACACTTTTTATTGTTAATATAAATGTGTTTCAATTTTTTTTACTTAAAATTATGATATACTTTAATATATACATGTTTGACCCTTATTTAGTACAATATATATTAAAGTATCTAATATTATGTAATAACTGTAATAAATATTGTATATATAATGATTGTAATATATGCTGCATTTGTAATATATTTTATTGTTCACATTGTAATGATCATCTAAAACTTAATTATAATAATAATGAAACATTAAGTAATTATTGTATTCCATGTAATACAATGATATTTTCATAATTTTATAGTTACAAATTTATTATTTAATTTTATCTATTTTTTATTTTTTATTTTATAATTTTTATGAAATACTTTACATATAAATATTTAAATAATAATATTCAAAAAATTAAATTATTTAAAAATAATTTAAAAATTGGAACATCCACATTTTCTATTTTACATGATTCTATTACAATTAATAATATATTTATTAATAATCAATTTAGAAGAAATGGATATGGTTCTTTTATATTGAATCATATTGAAGACTTATCAATGAATCATATTGAAGACTTATCAATTAATAATTTTAAAATTGAAAAAATTAATTTATTAGCATGGCAACCATATGGATCAACAAATGTTACAGATTTTTTTGAAAAGAATAATTATACATTAAATAATGTGAATGATAAACAGCTATATGATGATTATGATATAATTTACGAATTACATAATTTCGAAAAAAAAATTAAATTTTGAAAAATGTAATATTTTTAAAGAAAAAATTTGAACTAATATAAAAATATAATATCATCTATATTTATAACATGCGTCTAATAATTTTACTATCCCTATTTTTTAATGTATTTTCATTTGAATATGAAACCCTTTTTAATGACTACTTAACTAAATATAATAAAATGTATCATACTCCTACTGAATTTAATAACAGACTAAACATTTTTATCGAAAACCACAAATTTATTGAAGAACATAATAGCAGAAATCAAACTTATCAACTTGGTATGAATCACTTAGGTGATCTTCGCAGTAATGAATTAAATCTTGGATTCAAAGCAGGCAAAGATACATGTAAAAACTTTAATATTGATTATCAATATACATCTTTACAATCTAGTATTGATTGGAGAAATAAAAATGCTGTCACACCAGTTAAAGACCAAGGACAATGTGGTAGTTGTTGGAGCTTTTCTGCTTCAGGAGCAATGGAAGGTGCTTGGTCTATTGAAACTGGTGATTTGATTAGTATGTCCGAACAACAACTTGTTGATTGCTCATCAGGATTTTTCTCATATGGCAACCATGGATGTAATGGTGGTTTGATGGATTATGCTTTTCAATATGCTATTGATAATGGTATGTGTCTTGAAGCTGATTATCCTTATAATGCTGTACAAGGTACATGTGAAACTGTATGTACTAAATCTGCTGATTTCTCATCATGTGTAGATGTTACACCTAACAATCAACAAGATCTAGCAGCTGCCGTTGCTCAACAACCAGTTTCTATTGCTATTGAAGCTGATACTAAGGTATTTCAATTGTATAAATCTGGTGTAATTACTGGTGATTCTTGTGGTACAAATCTTGACCATGGTGTTCTAATCGTTGGATATGGTACTGAAAATGGAGAAGATTACTGGCTTGTAAAAAATTCATGGAGTGACCAATGGGGTGATGGAGGATATGTAAAAATTGGTAAATCTGATTCTACGAATGACATCGGTGTTTGTGGTATTGCTTCTACTCCTAGTTATCCTGTTGCTAAACATTAATCTTAATTAAAAAATGATTCTTTTTAATTTATTAAATACTTAATTAATAAATATTTAATAATGTCTCTAAATGATGATGATCTAATTAAAAATCATAATTATTATTCTGTACAAGAACTTGAAAAAAATATACATTCTCTAAATAAAAAAATTCTTCTTTCAACTCAAATACTTGATGCTGAATTTTGTATTAAATATATTTTAGATATGGATATTGACAATGGAAGTGAAGATTCGTATATATTTGATTTTGATTATATACTATCTTTTCAAAAACATTTATCTAATGACGAACTAAAAAATTTTTTTGATATTTACAAAAAATATCAACAATAGTGAAAAATAAAAAAGTTTTTGATATTTTATTTGAAAAAAATATTTATAAATGCTATTACAACATATATAATATAAATAAAATTAATGGTACATCCTATTAACTTTACATTTATGATTATAAAACCTGATATGGTTATATTATATATATATAAACATCTTTAAGTACATTTATTTTTTTTCATTAAAAAATATTTTTTCTATGTATTTCCAACAAACAGTAAATACTATACATTGAATACCCTTTGTTAATATTCGTGTTTTTAAACCTCTTCCAAATAAACCTATAATTCCATTGTCATATTCTGGTATTTTTCCCAAAATTTTGTTTTGTATTAATTTTTTAGATAATATTTATTTTATAGTTTTAGATTTTTTTTTATTAAAATCATCAATACATAATCCTTCTTTAGCATTTTTATTTATTTTTTTGCTTTTAAAATTAATTCCAAAATCCTTTTCAAATTGTTGTATTGTTCTTTTATTCCCAATATTTTTACCATTATATAAATTTTCTAATAAATGATAATTATTTTTATAATTATGATGATCTTCCCAATGAAGTATCCTTTTATCTTTTGAATTACCATTATTTATTTCATTATATAAATGATAAATAATAGATTTATTTGGACAAAAAATATCCCATCCATGAGTATATGATTTTATAGTTAAATTATCTTCTTCACCTCCGAAATATATTCGTTTATCATAATGTACTTCTTTATTCCAATAACCATATGTAAAAATAAATCCAGCTGCTATCCATAAACTCTTTGTTAAATTATGATTTAATATATTTCCTCTTCTTTCTAAAGTATATCCATTTGATTCAAATTTATTTATTGCTATTCTATATGGTATTTTATTTTCTAAATATGTTTTGTTACAATCATCTTGTTTAAAACTATTTGGATATGTACTAATAATAGGTTTTTTTGATGGACATTTATGAATCATTTTAATTAATTCTTTGTTCCAATTTTTTATAAATCGAGTATGTGAATCTATTTGCATATAATATTTTTCACCATTATACAATTCATCCTGAATTATTTTACGAGCCCATGAACATCCTTTTGATTTAGTATAATGGATTTTTTTAATTTTAAAATTTTTACCAGAATATGGAAAAGAAGATAAAATTTTATTTTCATCTTGAATACAAATACCAAATATTAAATGATATTTCATGCTAGCATTTTTAATACAATCTTGAATTGTAGGAATTAATTCAGAATCTCTATAAGAAGCAATAGAAATAAAAATTGTATTTTCTTTATTCATATATACATATATAATCTTTTATATTTTTTAATGACTATAATTACAATTATTATGGTTATAATATACACTATTATTTATTCAAATACATTTTATATTTTATTTATAATATTTAATGACTAAAAGAAAAATCAGAAAAAAATCAAAAAAAAAAAATATTAATTTAACTACTTTAAATGATAATAACTCTCATAAAATAAATAATAATATTTTTATTAAAGATATCATAGAAGATATAATTAATATTATTGAAAAAAAATCAAATAATATTCAAATTAATATTAAAAAATCATCAGAAAAATATATACATAATGATATTAATAATAGTTATAATAATATAAAAAATACGAATAATACAAATATTGTCGAAAAAAATAAAAAAAATGTTTTAAATAATTTTTTTGAAGAATTAGATATTGTATCTAATCCTATTCATGGTAAATATGGTCAAGAAAAACAGATTGAACAAGTTATTTATAATAATTATATAATTAGTAATTATATTGATGAAAAATGGAATAGTTTTTTGACTTTTTTTCGATTAAAAAATTGATTCTTATCTTAAAAATAGATTAATATAATTGTAATAATATGGATACTGAAAATTTAATTTGTAAATGTCCTTTGTGTATAGCTTTTTATACTACAAAATATTATTGTATTGAAAATGTAAAATATATACATAAAATAATATCTAAAAAATCTAAGTACGAAATAAAATAATAATTTAAACATCGAAATATGTAAAATTTATTATATAGTTATACAAAAAAAAAAATAATATTGATAATAATTCATAAAAAATTATAAATAATACAGAATATTTAAAAAATTTTTTCATATATGTGAAACTATTTATGTTTTCATTAATTATTTGTTCATTACATATAATACAACTACCTTTATTTTTTATTATTTTTTTAAAACAATCATAATGAATAGTAGGCTTACATTCACAATTATGAAAATATTTATTATTTTTATAATAATCATAAAATAATTCACTTTCATCATCTTCTAAACAAAATGTACATGTTAATATTTTTTTTTCATTTATGTCTATCTTATTTACCCAATATTTATTCAACTTTTTATAATTTATAATGTAAAACATAATTATTATTATTGATCATTTATTAATATGATTTTAAATTTATTAATATATTTTTTATATATTAATATGATAATAAAAATCTTTGGAGATTCTCATTCCAGAATTTTTAAAAAAATTAATTTAAATAAATATAATATTGATGTTGAAAGTATTTCTGGTGCCAGTTTATCCGGATTAACAAATAAAAATTCACAATTACAAGTTAAAAATAAAATTCTAAATTATTTACAAAATAATAAACCTTCATTTTTAATACTTAAATTTGGTCAAGTTGATATTGATCTTCAATATTATTTCAAAATTGTTATGAAAAATCAAAAAATTAATAAAGAAATATACATAAAAAATATGATTAATAACTATATTAAATTTATTCATGAATTATCTAAAATTTATCCAAAAAATAAAATTATAATTTATGGTATTAATCCACCATCTTTAATTGACAAACAAAAATGTTTTGAATACACATTACGCATAATAGCTGAGAAAAATATTAATGAAGATATAAAAACAAAATTATTAAATAATATTGAATCTATTCAACAACGCACTTCTTTCTCAAAATTATTTAATGATACTTGTAAATATTATTGTAACAAAAATAATATTAAATATACAGAAGTATTTCATGAAATGATAGAAAATAATATAATTATGTCAAAATATACAAATAATAATGATCATCATATTAAAGGTATCGAAAATGAAAATTCTAATTTTGAACCTACCAATTCTTTATTCAAAAAAAGTTTAATCAATATATTACAATAAATTTTTTTTAATTTTTTATATATTAATATTATAAATGATATATAAAAATATATATTATGGCTTTGTGTCCAGAATAATTGCTACATTCATCTTTTTTATTTTTTTAAAAAAAATGGAAAATATACCTTTTATTCAAAAATATTTATACTTACTCATCTTCATTGGTTTATTAGCTTTAGACTCTATTGATACATTTTATTTATTAAATATTAATAATGTTCATAATTTTGATATTATTTTACATAAATTATATAAAATCAAATATTATCAAATTAATGATAAAATTATAGATATATTTACTTATTTATTATTGATTAGTTTATTTCCATCTGATAATATTTTGAAATTTTTTGTCTTATATCGATTAATTGGTGTATTACTATATTTAAAAACGAAAAATAACTATTCATTAGTTATATTTTTTGACTTTATAAAAGAATATTTATTATATTTATTTATATTCGGTCATAATTATATTTATCTAACCTTATTTTTAATTCTAAAAATAATTCTTGAATTTTATTTATATTCTCAAAAAAATATATAATTTTATTCACTTATTGTAAATGATTCAACTTGGATATCTTAAAGACTTTATTGCTGTATTTTTATTTTTATTTATTATATTTAAATTATATAATATTAATCATACAAACTTAAATCATGTAAAAAAAGAATTAATTACTTATTTTATAATTGCTCTTTTAACCGATTTCCTTTTTACTATTTTTCCAAATTTTCATAATTCAATTTTAGGTTATAATTACTATTCTTATACACTATTCATTATAGCTTTTATAACTATAGGATTTTTTATTTATTTCAATATTTATTAATTATTCTAATCTATATTATGATGATTTTTAATTTCTGCGATGGCGAAGGAAAGTGTCTGATACAATGTAAATGTGTATGTACTTCAAAATGTGAATGTGTGCATAAAAATCATAATGGATATTGCCCCAATAATTGTTGTGAATTAATACCATGTCGAAATAATGACTTATGTAATAATAAAATGCCATTATGGATTTTATATGAACATAATGGTTTATGTGATACATGCTTTGTCCAAATGGGAAAGCACGAATATATAAATGAATCAGTAGAAGAATGTCCAATTTGTCTTACAGACTCAACTATGATTAAATTAGAATGTAACCATTTACTGTGTAATGAATGTTGGTATAATATAACTTTACATAGTGAAAACGATGAAAATAAGGATTTTGTACCCGAATGTCCAATGTGTAGAAATAAAAACTAAATAATTTAAAAAATGATTTTTTTTTCAAACTATATTAAAAAATATGGATCAAGTATATAACAAATTATCATTATTATATAATATTAATGATGATAAACATGTTGTCAGTTTAAGTTTCAATATTGATGCACGAAAATTAAATATTGAATGTACGTGCCCAAAAAGATGTTTTTGTATTCATACTGATTCTATTGTGGATTATATATATAATTCATACTTTCATTATGATGAAATCGATCACGATGATGTATCATTAATAGATACTAATAATAAATTATGGTTACCAGTACATGAAACAGATATTCATGATAATAGTATTTTTATTAATATTGAATTATTGTATGTTTGTAATAAATTTCATTATTATTGTTCTTTTTGTGAGCCTGGTATTCATGATGTTGAAAAATGCAGACATTTAGACTATATAATTAAAAAATTTACAGAATATTATTATGAATTAAAAGAACAAAATGAAGATATTAACAATATTAACTTTGATGAATTAAATTTTTCACAAAATAATGAAAATGAAAATGAAAATGAAGATTCTAATATGGAAATATAAAAATTAATTTATTGTATATTTTATTTTATAGGAAAAATAAATCATACTTTTTATAATACAAGACATTTTATATCAATAAAAAAATACACTTAAATACAATTATTAATATTGTTTTTTTTATTATAATTTATATTCTAAATAAATAATATTATATAAATTAATGATATTGATATTTGACACATTTGCTGGATTATGTAATCAATTTCTTGATATTCAAACAGCTATAAACTTTTCTAATAAAAATAAATATTATTTTACTTTTAGATATTGTTCATTTAGACAGAAAGATTTAAGTTTATTTTTAAATAAAAATTTTGATGCTTTATTTGATAAAAAGATGTTTAAAATTATGAATTATTATATTGATTTTGAAAAAATTAAAAATAAGATAAATGAAAACAACACATTTAATTTAAAAGAAAAAAGAGTTATTGAATTATTTAAAAATGAAAATGAATTAAATAATTTTATTGAAAATTCTAAATTCGAATTTATAATATTGCCCCAATTTTTTTCTATTTGTCAATTTGACAAACTAAAAAATTATTATATCAAAATTAAACCAAATCCTAAATTATATTCTATATTTTTAAATCTAAAAAAACACTTATTACCAGAAAAATATAACTTTTTACATTTTAGATACGAAAATGATTTTACATCATTTTTTAACATTAATTATGTTTTATCAATTGATTCATTATTACAACGCCTTAATTTTAAAAATAAGAATTTAAAAATATATATTGCTTGCTCAAATATTAAAAGCTTATCTAAAACAATTTATTTATCAAATGACATTTATTCTTACAAAAATATAATATTTAAAGATGACCATTTTATTAAATATAAACTTAATAATTTAAACTTTGAAGAAAAAGCATTTATTGATTTTTTAATAGGAATTTATTCCAATGAAGTTTTTGGTCATTCTAAATCCTCTTTTTCTAGCATTTTAAATATGTTTCACAATACACACAATTATTATAACAATTATTAATTATAAATTAAACCTAAATATTTTATTATTTTATATATCATTATGTAAAATAATATTAATGCTATACATACCTTGAAAATATGAAAATGAAAATATGATTCTTTTTCATCAATATTATTGAATCCTTCGTAACTATATTCATTAAATACTACATTATGAAATTTATTATGTATTTTCAATCTTTTATCCTTTTTTAAACAACACATACAATATTTTTTATTTTTAAACTTTTTAAAATCAATTTTTATTTTGAACACATAGATGGATAATTCTTTTGAAAATAATCAATTAATTTCTGATGATTTTTATTTATTGCTATGTCTAAACAATTATCTTCTGTACCTGTTTTTTTCCATGGATCAGCTCCTTCTTTTTCAATTAAATTTATTACATTATCATAGTTATTTAAAAATATATTATCATGTAAAATTGTTATTTTAAACCACCACCTTGGTAATCCCCATCTTTTTTGAATAATCAAATCATTAATATTAATATATGGATATTCTTTTTTAAAGATTTCAATATTTTTATTAAAAAATAAATAACTTCATAACTGCAATTATTACCTTTTTTACACCCTTTTCCTATTTTATTTTTTAGTATTTTTTTTATCTTGATACAAATTGTTATATTTATTAATAATACTGTTATTTTTTTCATTAAAAAATAAAAATATTTTTCAGGAAAAAATATACATAAAATATTTTTAGGGTATCAATAGGGGGTTTTATCACGTCCATAAATTCATTTTACTCATTTTTTTGAAACCAAAAATAAGGATTTTATATCAATAAAAAAATATAATTTATTTATCATCATATTTTTTCCTTGAGACGAGATTCTCAAAATTCCTCATTTCGCATAATTTTGATTTTGAAATATTTTTAGACTGACTTATGGTCTAAAAAATGCAGTAAAAAAATGAGGTCTCTGACTGAGCCTCTTGGTAATAGGAAACAGAGAAAATCAAGTAATTTACTCACAAAAAAAAAAACTTATTTTTATAATTTGTTTTGCAAAATAAAAATATATAAAATAAAAAAAAACATTTTCAAATTCAAACTTCAAAATAAGTTTTTTTTTTTAACTAAAAATTACTGCAAAATGACTTTTCTTTACAGAGGGAAATTTACTATTTAACGATTTTTTACTGCATTTTTCTAACTGTACTTCAGTCTAATACTCTCTTAATCTATGAAAAAGCCTATTTTACTCATTTTGAGTAAAATTTTTTAGTCATTTTTTAACCACTTTTATCACTTTCTTTAAAATGTGTTAAACATCCACTATTGTATGCCATTTTTAGAAATTAGGCTTTACTATGGCATATTTGTATTTTTCGGTCTTATGTATGACAGTTTTTGAGGATAAATTTTTTTACGCAAAAAAAGTTTCGTAGCAGGTCACACTGTGTAAGATTTACGCCATTTGTCGAAAAATGACTTTATGTACCAAGTTTTTTCGGAATGGAATTCAAAAATCAGCACTTTTTCGTAGCAGGTCTCACCGTGGTTGGATTCGTGACTTTTATCGAAACTTGACTTTATGTACCAAGTTTTTTCTGCAAGGGTGTCCAAAATTGCAATTTTTTCATAACTGGTCTTACCGTGTAATGTTTTTGCCATTTATCGAAAAATGACTTTATGTACCAATTTTTTTCTGAAAACTTCTCCATTTTTTTCGTAACAAGTCTGATTTAATCAAAAGTGTCACTGTGTAATATTAAAGTTTTAAATGCTTCACGTATGCCATTATAGGTGTTAAAAATGAGGATAAATTTTTACGCAAAAAAAGTTTCATAAAAGGTCATTATGTACAGAGTTTTAACACAAAATCCGAAATACATATTTATGTACCAATTTTTTCTGAATTTTTTTTCAAAAAAGTGCCAATTTTAGTCCATTTTTCGGATTTCATTTTTTCAGCCTTTACTATGTCATGATTGCAACCCGGGAGTTTTTGACCGTTTCGTGTAAGCCATTATTTTCTGATTTTTGAGGATAAATTTTAAGCATTTTTTTTTTGCTCTAAATCATTATTGTACAGAGTTTTTTGTGAAAAAAACAAATTGGTGTTTATGTACATTGTTTTGTCTGAAAATTATTCGTAAGTGGTCTTTTTGAAATTTATGCAGGATAAGCTTTTTTACGCAAAAAATCCATTTTCCTATTCTAATTTTAAACTTTTTTAACTTTTCTAAAAATGGTATTTTTTTATTTCACTTTTTTTAACTTTTTATAACTTTTTTAATTTACTTTCTATTTTTACTTTTTTACTTTATTTTTTTTACTTGATTTTTTACTCATTTTTACTCATTTTTACTCATTTTTTACTCATAATGAGTATTTTTACTTTAATTATAATTTTGTTTGTACCAAAATATTTTAATATTTTTAATATTTAATCATATAAATATGATGAAATATTTTTACAATGAATATATTATAAATTTAAAAATTACTTTTATTAAAATAAATTTTTACTTATTTTACTTAAAAAATATATGACTAATATTAATAATGTCATATTATGAATGTAAAAGATGTGGACATATTACTAAACAAAAAATCGAAATTATTCGACACCTGAATCGAAAAAAAAAATGTCTAAGAATTATTAATTCCTACAATTATAATGAAAATGAAATTGAAAAAGCATCACTAATTAAACATAGCTATAAACAAAATCATAATAATACCAAATTTATGGATTTAATTAATATTGATTCAAATAATCATACTGAAGATAATCAGTTAATATTACAACAATCTAATCTAGAAAATAATAATGATATAATTCAAAATATTACTGATATTAATTTAGATACAGATACTAATAATGATAATGTAATCGACAATAATAGTGATACTATTAGTGATGCTATTAGTGATGCTATTAGTGACAATACTAGTGATTATAATGATGAAAATAATATTATTATTGATAATGAATTCAAAAATAAATTAAATAAAAATATAAAAGAAAAAGAAGAAACTAATTATACATGTGATATTTGTTTAAAAATATTTACTCGAAAATACAATCTTACTAGGCATAAAAAAAAATGTTCATCCGATAAAATTAACACAAATTATATAAAATCATCCGATAATTCTGAAAATAACATTAACAATACCACTAATAACTTTAATACTATTAATAATAATTATAATAAAAATCTATTTGTGAATTTTAATGTTGAACCTTTTGACAACGATTGGGATGTTAGTAGAATTACTAAATTTACACGTCATTCTATATTATTATCTAAAATTATGTATTCTAATTTATTAGATAATATTTTACAAAATGAAAAAAATCTTAATGTTGTTATTGAAAAAGATACAAATACTGGTATTGTTTATAAAAATAATGTTGATAAATTTATTAATATGAATATGCAAGATATAATTGATAAATCTATGGAAAAATTAAATAAACATTTAAAAGATTTTTATAATGAATCAATGAAAGATGATGAATTTATAATTATGGATAAAATATTTCAAGAACAAATTGTTAATATTGAAAATAAATATAATGAATTCAAAAATAATAATGAAATTAAGAAAAAAGTCGAAGATTTTATTACCCAAATTTACGACAAAAAAAAAGAAAAGGCTATAAAATTATATAATAATACATTATTAAAAGATAATGAAGACAACGGTTACTAATTTAAACCATAATCCCTATTTATTTTTTTCAATATCATAAATATTATAATATAATATTTAATGAATATCAAGTTTATATTCTTTTATTTTTTATTCTCATTATTTTTTTTTGAATCTGATTCTTTCTTCATGAATACAATTAAAAATAGTGGAATTTATTATGACCATAATGTTAAATCATTATCATCTAAACCTTGCTGTCTTAAAAAACCTAAATATATTATAAATTATAATAAACATAATTTGAGACTTGAATATAATAATATAACTGATTATTACTTTGATAGTAAATATATTAGTAGTAAAAAAATTATTAATATTTCCCCTGCTGGATTAAAAGGATTCTATGAAATGGGAGTATGTACCCATATTAAAGAAAACTATAATATAGATAATTATGTATTTAGTGGTGCTTCAGCCGGTGCATGGAATTCTTTACTTATGTCTTACAAAGGAAATATTATTAATTTTAAAAATATTATTTTTGATATTGATTTTAATAATATAAAATCAATATATCATTTACAACTTATCTTCAAACAAAAATTATTAAATAATTTTTCATCTAATGATTTTGACTTTAAAAGAATGTTTATTGGTGTAACCGTCTTTGAAAAATTACAATTTAATAATTATATCTTTACCGATTTTGAATCCTTAGAAGACGCCATTGACTGTATTATTGCTAGCTCTAATATTCCATTTTTAACTGGCAAATTACTACTTAAATATAGAAATAAAATATGTTTTGATGGAGGATTCTCAAAAGATCCATTTATTCATCACCCAAATGATAATATATTAATCCATCCCGAATTATACCAAAATGCTTTAGATTATAAAAATATGAATATTATTGATTTTGACTTATTTAATGTAGACTATAAACAATTAATAAAATTATTTGAACAAGGATATAGTGACTCCATGAAATATGATTCTTTTATTAAAAAAAACATCATTCAAAACTGATTATATCCTATAGAAATTTCTTGTTTTTTATTTAATTTATTTTTTATTTGATTAATTATATTTTTATTTAATTTAATTTGTTTTTCTTGATAAATTTGAGTACCTTGTCCTTTGTATGAATTAATTTTTACAAAATTATCAAGCTTTTTTGTTAAATTAAATTTATTACATATAAAATTTAATATATTATCATAATTGTTTTTTAAATCCTCATACCTTATTAATAAATAATTTTTAACTTTCTTTTGATGATTAATCAAATAATGATTTTTATAATATCTCATTTCAAATATATTTTTATACCTTTTACCATTTCTATAATTTCTATCTTGCATAATTTCATTATCATTATCATCTATACTATAAAATTCATTATTTAAAAATTTATTTATATTATCTTTATTTTCATTTGGTATATGATATTTTTTTTCATATAAACTGTTTATCCAACTTATTGGTTCTCTAATGATTCCTATAAATAATACATCATCATCATTTTCAATAATTGGATTCTTATTATTATAATTATAAAATCCAAAAAAATGTTTATAGCCATAATGCCAAATTAATTCCAATTCAAAATTTTTTAAAATAGCACTTTCTAGAAAATTTGTACCAGAACATCTTTCACCCATGATCGTAAAATATTTAACCATATTTATTTTAATATAATTTTTTAAAAAATTTATATAACCTAAAAATATGAGTAAATCATTAATTTTATATGAAAATGATAATTTTAAAAATATATTTAAATCAAAAAAATTTTTAAATTATAAAGGAACTTCCTTTGATATTATTAAAAGTTCCATTTATAATCCACCTTTCTTTAAAAATTTTATTTATGAAAATCCTATTTCTAATGATGATATTAAAATAGCATGGAATTCAACACTAAAAAATGGCTATTTAATAATTCCTATAAAATTTACTAAATATCTACCTAATAGAAAATATAAAACTGTGAAATTATTAAATAAATTATTTGCTGTTTTTTATAAATCTGACTCCGAAACATTAATCATTTATGATAAATATAGAATTATTGACTTTATGATAATTGGTGTTGAAAAAGGGGGAACTACTTCTCTTCATACTAATATTTCTAAACACCCAGATATCAATATGGCAAAACCAAAACACCATGTTGGCGCTGAACTTCATTATTTTGATTATCACTGTACAAAAAAAAATAAAGATATTGAATGGTTTAAATCCCATTTTGATTACAAATATAAACTTGTTGGTAGTAAAAATCCAAATACCATCTATTTGGACCATACTCACCCTTTTATTTCACGTCTTAACCCATATATAAAAATGATACTTGTGCTAAGAAATCCTATTGATAGAGCCTACAGTGAATGGCATATGTTTAATAATTTAACTAAATTTAATGTAAAAAACCCTAAATCATTTGAAGATGCTATTAATGAAGAATTAAATTATAGAATTGGTGAAATGCCAAATTTTCATGTATCAAATATGCATCATCTACAAAGAGGTTTATATTATAAACAAATTAAAAAACTATTTAATTATTTTCCTAAACAAAATGTATGCATAATTTTAAATGATGAACTCAAAAATAATGAAAAAAAAACTTATGAAAAAATTTATAACTTTCTAAATGTTAAAATTATTCACCCCAATTATGAAAAAAAATTAGAAGGTAAATATTCTAAAAACCAAAAAGATAAAGATATTAATCCTGCTTTAAGAAAAAAAATGATTACATTTTTTAAATCTGATGTTAAAAAATTAGAAAACCTTTTGAATTTAAAGACAAATTGGTTTTAAATAAATTATTTTAAATTGATTTTTTTATTTACTATAATATAAAAATGAGTGTGATTTTATCTATTGAAGGTAATATCGGTTCTGGTAAATCTACCATTATCGAATATTTAAAAAATAATATTAATGATAATAATATTATTTTTCTACAAGAACCCGTCGATGAATGGGAAAAAATAAAAGATAATAATAATAATACTGTATTACAAAATTTTTATGCTGACCAAAAAAAATATAGCTTTGCTTTTCAAATGATGGCTTATATTAGCCGATTAAATTTATTAAGAAATACTATTAAAGAAAATCCAAATAAAATTATAATTACTGAACGTTCTTTATTTACAGATAAATATGTCTTTGCAAAAATGCTATTTGACGCTGAAAATATGAATGAAATTGAATACCAAATTTATAATAACTGGTTTGAATCATTTTTAGACCTAGCACCTATTAGTAAAATGATTTACCTTAAAACTGACCCCCAAATTAGTTTTAATAGAATTTCTATTAGAAACAGAGAAGGTGAAAATAATATTCCATTTAGTTATATAAATAATTGTCATTTATATCATAATAATATGTATGATAAAATTGACTTTGAAAAAAAAATAATAGATTGTACTAATGATTTTAAAGATGATTCTACCTATTTTAAACATATTTCAAAAAATATTATTGATTTTGTTTATCATAATTCTTCTAGTCCTGAAATTTCATTATAATAATTGATGAATAAATTTTGTTTCTTTTAAATATTGAATACTTGAAATTTGTCTCAAATATTCTTCTTTATTCTCTAAATAATATTTTATTCTATCTACCATTAATTCTATAGAATTTACAAATATTACACTTTCTTTATAATAATTAAAATTATCTATATCTTTCTTATTTGGAAAAAAACTTATTACCAGCTTTTCACAACTTTGTACCTCGTTTATTCGATAACACTCTAATAAAGCATCCTGGTAAAATGAAATATTTAATACTATTTTACATTTTTTTATATACTCAAATAACTCTTGACCAAATATATTATTTATTATTTTTATATTATATTTTGGATCAATATTCATTTGTATTAAATTTAATATTTTCATCCTACTATTATTCATTGTTCCATAAAATAAAACATCAAATTCTTGAATCTTGTTATTTATTTTATTATTTATTAATTCATATTTAATACATGGTAATCTAAATAATGTTAATTTTTTTTGTATTAATTCATGAAAACTATTTATATTACATTCACTATAATCCCAACTTCTTTTACTAAATAATAATGATAGCTCATATTTTTTATCTATCCACTTTGATTGCTCTTTTTGCTCAAGTTGATATATAATATAGTTTTTTGGAAATACTTTTACTTTTTGTGAAAATAATATTATATGTAACTTTTCACTATTTAAATCAACATAATCACTGATTTTTACTTTATAATCCTCTTTTTCTAATATATATCTCAATACTTCACTTAAATAATAACCATATTTACATGTTATTATTTGTATTTCCATTACTATAATTTAAATTTATATTTTATTATTCTAATTTTTACAATCTCCATCAACCATTTCTTTTACTAAATCATCAAAACTATATTTTGGTACCCATCCTAACTCATTTCTTGCTCTTGATGAATCACCTAATAATTCTTCTACTTCTGCCGGTCTAAAATATTTTTCTGATACAAATATCAATTCTTTCCCACTATTTATATCATATCCTATTTCATTTATACCTTCCCCTTTCCATTTAATATTAAATCCTTTTAATTCAAATGCCTTTTCTATAAATTCCCTTACTGAATGAAATTCATTTGTTGATAATACATAATCATCTGGTTTATCGGCTTGTAATATTCTCCACATACCTTCAACATAATCTTTAGCATGTCCCCAATCGCGTTTAGCATCCAAATTACCCATTACTAAATTATCCCTTTCTCCTTTTAATATCATATTTAATCCTCTTGTTATCTTTCTTGTTACAAAGGTTGGACCACGTCGTGGTCCTTCGTGATTAAATAATATTCCTGAACAAGCAAACATATCATAAGATTCACGATAATTTTTAGTAATCCAATATCCATATAGTTTAGCAACTCCATAAGGAGATCTTGGATAAAATGGTGTTGTTTCTTTTTGTGGAACTTCTTGTACTAATCCATATAATTCAGATGTTGATGCCTGATAAAATTTACATTTTTTTTGAATACCTGAACTTCGTATAGCTTCTAATAATCGTAATACACCAACTCCATCAGCATCAGCTGTATATTCAGGCATTTCAAATGAAACCTTTACATGACTCATTGCTGCTAAATTATATATTTCTAAGACATCTAATTTTTCATTATATGTATTTTTTATTTCATTAACAATATGAAGTAAATTTGAGCTATCCGTCATATCACCATATTTTAATATTAACTTTTTATTGGAATATAAGTGGTCAATTCTATGTGTATTTATATCAGAAGAACGTCTTATTAAACCCCAAACATCATAATCTTTTTCTAATAATAACTCAGCCAAATATGAACCATCTTGTCCTGTAATTCCAGTTATTAATGCAGTTTTCATTATTATTTAAAAAAATAAAAAATAAATAATTTAAATTAATTTTTTAATTTATTTTTATAAAATAATAGATGATAAATAATAAAGATTTTGATTATCACTTTTATATACATTTGTATCCAGATTTAAAAAAAAATAATATTAATAATTATCAAAAAGCATTCATTCATTTAAAAAATAGTGGACTAAAAGAAGGAAGATATTATTCATTTAATCATTCTGAAATTTATTATAAATATTCTTGGCTATTATATTTACGAAATAACAAAGATTTAAATGGAATTGTTAATAGTGAATTTGATGCTTTTAATCATTATATGAAATATGGAAAAAAAGAAAAAAGGAAGTTATTTAAATTAAATGTTATTATAAAAAATTTCAATTGGGATTTATTTGATTTTAATTTTTATATAAAAATTAATAATTTAAATTTAAAAACAAAAAATGAATCTATAAATCATTTTACAAATATTGGTTATAAATTAAATTTATTACATGATTTAAAACATAGTAATCTATATTTTCACTATGATTGGGATAAATATATTAGTGATAATGACGATTTAGAAAATTTTGATATTAAAAAAGCATTTTTTCATTATATTGAATATGGTGAAAAAGAAAAAAGAAAAATATACAAAAAAGATGATATAGATTCTAAACTTGAAAATTTTAATTGGAAATTTTATTTAATTGCCAATAATGATTTAATTAATAATAATGTGTCTGATAAAAAAAAAGCCATCATTCATTTTAAATCTAATGGCTATAAAGAAGATAGATTATATAGTAATTATCATAACTTATTATACATAAATTATGATTGGGAAAAATATTCAAAAACATATAAATTAAATAAAAATAATTTAGATGCTTTTAAACATTATGTTCATGTTGGATTCTACGAAAAACATAAAATTAATTATTCTATTAATCAAAAAAACTTCTATAAAGATTTTTTTATTAAATTTAATAATTTAAATCATCTTGAATCATTTGACGAATGTAAAAAATATTATTTAAAACTAGAACTAAAAGTACCATATTCATATGAGCATTTCTTATTATTTGATTTATTTGACTGGGATAAAATATATAATAATAATTTAGATTATTTTAATACACAACAAATAAATAATAGTAAAAACCTATTTATAGAAGTAATCAATAACTATAAAAAATTTAGACTAAAATTTTTTTTAAATGATAATTTAACTAAAATTACTGATAGTGTTAATATTGATAATCTTTTTATTAATTTATCATTTATACAAGAATTAATAAATAAAAATTTAATATTTAATGAATCATCATTTTTAAATAAATTATTTGAATATCAAAAAAAATTAAATGAACTAGTTTCTTATAATTTTCATTTTATAAAAATACCACCCGGTTTTAATTTTGATGAATTTAAATATGAAAATGAAAATTTAAAATTTTGTTTTGTCATATCATCATTCAATAATAAAGATAATATTTATAATAATTTACTTTCTATTATATACCAAAATTATCAAAATTGGAAAATATATTATACTAATGATTGCTCTACGGACAATACAGATGAATTATTCCATAAAATTGTTAATGAGTTTAATCTGAAAGATAAAATTTATTATATCAAAAATGAAAAAAATATGAAACAATCTTATTGTAAAAATTATAGTTATAAATTATTAAAAAATAATGATATTGTATGTATTTTAGATGGTGATGATTGGTTAAGTACAAATAATGCTTTATCTTTATTAGCAAATGAATATAATAACTCAAATAATTTAGTAATTTATTCAGGATATCACGTATATTATGAAAATAAAATTGATAAAAGTGTTTATGGATCTGAATATCCTTCTGAAATAAAAGAAAAAGGTGAATACAGAAAATATAAAAGTTGGTTATTTACTCATTTAAAAACCGGATATGCATGGTTATTTAAAAAAATACCAGAAAATTATTTAAAAAAAAATGATAAATGGCTTGATAGATGTACTGACTTAGCAGAAATGTATTCAGTATCTGAAATGGCTGGTACAAAAGTAAAACATTTAAAAAAAATATTATATGTTTATAACAAAAAGAATTCAATAAAATATGATAATTCTTATTATAATGACCATAGCAGTAAAACTAGAAAAGATATTGAAAATTATGTGAAGAATTTAAAACCATTATCTATAATTATTCCAAAAATATTTATTATCAATTTAAAAAATAGGAGTGATTTAAAAGATAAAATATATGAGCAATTATCTTATTATAATATTAATAACTTTGAATTTTTTGAAGCATATAATGGTTATACAAATAAAATTATAAAAGAAAAGTATGATGAATATAATCTAAAATATGATAATAATTTAATTTCTAATATTACTTTAGGTGTTACTAAAAAACATATTAACTCACTTGGTGCATTAGGAGTTATTTATTCAACCATTGAATTATTTAAAAAAATTAATAAAAATATAAATTTAGACCATGTTATAATATTAGAAGATGATGTTTATTTTCATAAAAAATTTGATGTTCTATATAATTTACTAAAATTAGATTTACAAAATAAAGATTACATTTATTTAGGATTTAATTCTACATCTATTGAATTAAATACTATTTTTAATAAAAATAAAGACAATAATTTAATTGAAATTGAAAAAAATCATTATTATGATGGAGGTATTTATGGAGCATATTCTTATATTTGTAGTAGAAAATATAGAGAATATGTATTATCATTGGGTATTGAATATTATATAAATAATAATATTAATCTTGATGCTGCGTTAAATATATTTTTTAGTAATAAAGAAAAACAACATATTAAAAATGATTTAAATTTTTATGTTTTTAATGATCATTTATTTATCCCAGAAGTAAGAAAAAATGGTATTAATAATATTCGAAATGATAATTATTATAAAGAAAGATTTATTAATTTGGATAATTATTTAATTTAAATTATATTTAAAATTTATGAATAATAAAAATTTAGAAAATGAATTTGATATTAATTTTTACATTACAATGAATAATGATTTAGCTGTAAGATTTAGTTATAATTTTTCTAAAATTAAACAACACTTTTTTTCTATTGGATTTAAAGAAAATAGATTATATAGTAAATCGCATTCAAATTTATTTTATTATCATGATTGGATTAAATATATGAATAAAAATAAAGATATTTTATCTAAACAAATCAATAATGATATATTAGCATTTAAACATTATTTACATCACGGGATGAAAGAAAAAAGACAAATATACAAAAAAGAATATTTAAAATATGAAAGTGTCACTGTACCAAATGAAAGTAATTTAGAAATAATTGATTTACCCTTTTTTAAAAAAGTTAATACACAATTTAGCGGTTTAAATGATAGTGAAATTATAAAATTTATTTGTGAAAATAAAAATGAATGTATTTATACCATTAATCATCGAAATTTATATGAAAATTATGATTGGAATCAATATTTAATTGATTATCCAGATTTAAAAATAAATAAAATATTTAGTAAAATTGATGCATTACTTCATTATACATTATTCGGCAGTAAAGAAGGTAGAAATATTAAATCTTTGAAAAATAATTCTGAAACCAATAAAAATTTTGATTCCAATACTGAGAATGAAAATCAAGAAGAAAATCAAGAAGAAAATATAGTTAATAATAATTGTATTAATATTTTAGATAAAATAGAAAATCCAGAATTATATGATGAAAATTTGATAGAATTATTTAAAAATAATATATTAGAAAACTCAAATAGTTTAGATATTGACAAATATGACATAAAAGATATTACAGAAATGAATAAAATGTATGAAATATTATCTTTGGACTTTGATTATATATATTATTATAAACTAAATAATAAAAAATATGAGTTTAAAAATGATCAAGAAAGTTGTATAAAACATTTTCTACATGATGGACTAAATAATTATTTACCATATTCTAAAAATCATTACTTATTATATATTAATTATGATTGGAATGAATATGCTGAAAAATATTCACTGACAAAAAATAATAATTTTAATTCTTTATGTCATTATATTCAAAATAATTATTATTTTAATAATAAAATAAATTTACCATCAATTAAATATTCAATTAATAATTTTATTAATGAATTTTACAATAAAATATATAATAATAAAACAAGCTTTTTAATATCTTACCGAAATTTTTTACAAATTGAAAATGAAAATAAAATTTATCCGAATTTATTTAATTATTTTTTATATCAAGTTATTAATTGGGAATCATTTAAAACAGAAAATAATTTAAAGAATACAACAATTGAACTAATGAATATTTTAATTAAAAGTGACTTTGATTTAAAAAAATATAAAATTGATTTTAATACAATAACAACATTAAATATTCCTGACAAACAAAAATTATTAGACTTATCACAATTTAAACATTTTTATAATAAAATTATTAATTATATTAAACATAATAAAAATATTTATAATATAATTGCTATTAATAATGAATTTAATAAATTATTTAATAAAGATTTATTTGACATTCCATCAAAATTTACATTTAAAAATTATAAACCTTATGTAAATAAAAAAAATAAAAATTTATCATTTAATATTATTATTAGCTATATTCATAAATATGAACCA
>TARA_B110000483_G_scaffold243674_1_pt1 | contig 32838 bp, 35 predicted proteins | sample TARA_B110000483 | Tara Oceans TARA_B110000483 (sample SAMEA4398176) | marine metagenome | biome: Polar Biome; feature: [SRF] surface water layer (ENVO:00010504); material: water (ENVO:00002006), including particulate matter (ENVO:01000060) such as... | depth 5 m
AAATCGGCAATGCCGTTCCTCCTACTCTCATTCACTTTATTTCTTACAAGGGGATACTCCCCTTGTGCGAACCCCATTAGTGAATTTCCAAAAATTGATTGTAATTATAACTATAATTTTTTCATATAAAATGGATATTCGTACACATTTTAATAAAGAAGTCAAACGTGATAATATAATTCATACATATGACTTAGAAAATCCAAAATGTAATGAATCTAGAAAATTAGCAGATACTCAAAACAGAGATTTTATTAGACGTGAGTGCGTAAATACGGATTTAGCAATGATAGAAGCCCCCGCGGGTAGTGGAAAAACCACATTGGTATTAGATTGTATAAAGATACATAAAAATAAGAAGTTTTTATACATTGTTTATAATCGTATTATGAAAGAAGAGTTCAAAAAAAAACGTGAAAAAGAAAAAATAACTAATGTGGATGTTAGAACATTTGATGGTTTATGTTATGTACATGTACAAGAAAAAACAAAGTTACAGATATTAACCAATCCCCAAACATTCTATATGAAAAATATACATAATATATTACCACAATTGAAGGGGTATAGTATAAACGATAGAAGTAAGGTTTGGGAATTCATAAAAAGATATTTTAAATCAAATACATATAATACTTTTTCGGATATAGTTCATGATACAGAACCAAATGAACTTAATGTACTTGGTAAAAATCCAATAGAGTTCCTAGAAGATATATGGAATACTATACTTGCACAACGATATAGAACATTTGAAATAATCCGCAAAGAAGCAATTATTTATAATTTAACGGATTATATTAATAATAATTTTGATATAATAGCATGTGATGAAGTCCAAGACTGTGATATATTTATGGTGGATATTTTGTTATCTTCAATTACCATTACCCGATTATTAATAGGCGATTCGTTACAAAGTATTTATGGTTTTCGAAAATGTGTGAATATATTTAACATAAATAATTATGACAAATATCCCATTTTACTCCAAGCGGTTCGTCGTCGACTATATATTACATTTCGTTTTGGCGAGTTATTATCAAATCATTTAAACGAAGAAGTACCGAATTGTAATATAATATCTTCACCCATATGTAAAAGTAAAATAATAACTTCATATCCAAAAAGTAATTATATACACATTTGTAAAACTTGGAAAAGTTTGTTATGTAAAGCAACCGACATGACAAATATTTACATATATGGTTGGAGTAATAAGAAGAAACAATTACAAGCGCGTCACAGAAGTTTATTAATGAATGCCGCGGTGACAAATAACGAAAATGAAGAAGACGATGGATTGAGCAAATTTCTACTAGAAATGAATCCAAATGAATTAAAAAATCTTATAGAAAAAATCGATACGAACTCTGTATCTAAAACAAAGGCAAAAATAAGTTTTGCAACAATTCATGCTACTAAGGGATTGGAATTTGAAAATGTAGTAATAGACACAGATATTGTAGAAAAAAATACGAAAATGATAAAAGACCCCGATTATATTACTAAACATTTCATATTTTACTATACATCATTAACAAGAGCTAAAAAAAGTGTTTATATAATGAGTAAATATAGAGTTTACTAATTAAATAACTGATTTATATGTATTTTCCAAAATTATCTTACATCGAATCGGATATTAGTAAATCCACATCCTTTCCCCCATCTCAAAATTCCCGAAAAGTTTTCCCCAGTTTCACATATCAAATCAATAAATATATCTTTTTCTCGTCTTATTTTAATATTTGTAAATTGTGGACATTCAACTCGCTCTCTCCAAACAAACTCGAAATCGTCTCCGTCAATATCACCTTTTGTTTGTAAAAAGCAATCCTTTTGCGACATGACTTCATGAAGTTTGGAATTTATTTCTGATAAAAATTGGGCGGTTTCTTCTTCGGTGAGTACAAATTCAGGAAACATCGCACGTAAATCTAGAGTATCATTTTGTCCAGTAAAAGAAGATTTTGCGCCATGTTTTTCTCTACATAAGGATTTTATTTTCATAACAAAAGGAGTCTTAGGGTCACCGCATCGAAAAGCATCTTTTACCCATTCGTCATATGGAGGTATATCTGGAACATCGTCACTTTTCAAAGCTTCTCTCCAATTTACTCGAGAAATAATATGATTATAAAACAAACGAGCATATTTTCTACCTACTTCATAATGATTACCGACACCATTAAGTACTTGTACGCTATATTTCCAAGGAACCATATTTTTATCCAAAACTTTTTCACTATGTTTTTCTTCAACGCGCGCCATCGTACCATCGTCATGATAAATAATTATATCATAATGGTCTCTATTACTACCGGCAATATCAGTTTTAGCAACATTTTTACCATACATAGTTGTATATGAATCTTTCAGTTTCCTACCTACATCCGTATTTTCATTCATATACTTGGAAATTTTATTTATTCTTATCGATTCATCTGCACGCGCGCTATGACGTCCGTCTTTTTGAATATTCATAATAATCGGATGTTTATATATATCCATCATATTTTCCAAAATAAATCAATTTTCCTTAATTTTACTATCTTCGTATCCTTTATCATATAATTTTCTAGAATCTTGGTCAGGGTTCAATCCATCGCCTAATTCTCTATACATATTTGGCGTGATAATAAATCCATTTTTTATATAAGGATTACTACTAAACCCTCCATCAAACGTAAATTTGTCGTCATATTTTTGAATAAGTCCATTTGTAATGAGCGGAATATGTGAGCTAGAAATACAACAATCTAAGCAATCTTCTAAATTATAAAAATCAGAAAAAATATTTGTATACAAATGATATCTTTGATATTGAGTAACTCCGATAAACAGTTTTGAAAAATTAAAATCTCTAGTTTTATAGTTAGATAAAAAGTACCTTTTCATATATCTTTGTATTTCATAGAATTTTTTCCTCTCAAAGAATTCGGGATTATTTTCAATATCCTCAAATATCTCGTCACGTTTAAATGATGACAGAATCAATCCATTCCATGAACCGGCGGATGCGCCGGAGAATATAAAGTCATCCATATTATAAATTTCATTCAAATGTTTAATAATACCAAGCATATAAAAGCCATTGATACCACCCGGTGTTAATATCATGGCTTTTTCGTTAAATCTTTGTTCAAAGCGTGTATAATTATTATAAGTGTACAATAATTTACTGCGTCTCAATATAATATTACTATGTTTTTCATCATAATGAAATAAATTGTCTGGAAGTTTCATATTGAACTTATATGCCAGCGAGATAGATAAAATGAAAAATAAGTAATATAATACCATACTACATAAACACTATATATATTTTCAAATATTTCGAACATGAAACTTTTTATATGCTATATATATAATGGTGATGAATCACTGGAGTGACGAAATTGAAGAAATATGCGAAAGACTGCGCGTTAATTGTGTGAATTTGAGTGAATATCACCGTCGGCGTTTTTACCATTTCAAGTCATATGGTAAATGGTTTCGTTTACCTGTTATTATCTTGGCATCATTAAATAGTACAGCATCGGTTGGATTGCAGCCTTATTTAGAACAACAAATTATTAGTGGTACAACATGTCTTATAGGTATGATTATGGGGATAATCGGGTCTCTTGAGCTTTATTTGGGTATACAAACTTCAATGGAATTGGAATTAAAACAATCAAAGGAATTCTATACTTTAGCAATCAATTTATATAAAACACTCGCGTTAAAACGAGAAAATAGACTAGACGACGGAAAAGAATTTTTGAATGATAAATACTCGCTTTATACCAAGCTTTGCGAATCTTCAAATTTACTTGATTGTGAGATGAAAACAGATTTATTAGCGAAGGTACCGGAAGGAATGAAATATACAAGTAAAGTGCGTTCAGCATTAAAAATACCTTCAATTGATTTAAGTAGTAAAAAACACAGTCAATTAAATTTTAAAAATATAGATATAACAATACCGGACATTAACAATGGTGATGATAGTCCATTAATCAGTCGTCATCACAAAACTAATATAGATGGAATACCATTTCAAAATAGTTCTAAAACCAATGACATTGAATCAAATGTAAAACCCATGTCGGAAAATGTAGTGGTAACCAAAGAGGAACCCATACCGGAAAATGTAGTGGTAATCAAAGATGAACAACCAAAGGATATTAGTGGAAATACTGTAGTATAATTTTTTCATGTATATAAAGAAATAATGTAGTTACATAGTATAATGCGTACTATATTTACGGCTTTATTCTTTTTGTTTTCTTCTCAAGTTTGGAGTTACGACACAAATTTTTATTCATCGAATGACGATGATAACGATATTGTATTAACAAGTGAATCCGAACATGTATGGAAGGAATTTGAATTTTTCCAGAAAAAATATAATAAGGTTTATAACTCAATCGAAACACTTGAGCATAGGTTTGGTATTTTCAAGGATAATATGCGTTTTATCTTGGACCACAATTTGAATAGTTATAGCAACTTTTCTTTAGGAATAAATCAGTTTGCGGATTTAACAAATGAAGAATATAAAAAACATTATGTTAGCGGTACGCGTGTTGGAAGTTATGGATGTAGTGTTTATGAAAATGATAACACAGATGTGATTGATTCCAAGAACTGGGTGACAGATGGCGCAGTTACATCTGTAAAGGACCAGGGGCAATGTGGTTCTTGTTGGACATTTAGCGCTACAGGAGCAATTGAAGGTGCTATGGCTGTATACAAAAACTATTTAGTCAATTTATCTGAGCAAGAATTGGTCGATTGTGCTACTGGATTTAAGTATGGTTCACATGGATGTAATGGTGGTCAAATGGAAGGAGCATTCAAATATGTTATGGAAAATGGGCAATGTGCTTTAAGTGAATATCCGTATGTTTCTGGAACAACCACCACATCAAATGACGAATGTATGAGTTGTGACCCAGTTGCTCAAATTAGTAACTGTTACGATGTCAATCCGAATGACCAAATATCAATGAAAAATGCGGTATTTCAGCAACCAGTTGCAGTGGCAATTGAAGCAGATACCCGTTATTTCCAGATGTATTCAAATGGTGTATTAGATTCCGACCAATGTGGTACACAATTAGACCACGGTGTATTAACGGTGGGGTATGGAACAGAAAATGGAGTTAAATACTGGCTAGTAAAGAATTCGTGGGGAACATCTTGGGGCGAGGATGGTTACGTGAAGATTGGTCGTTCTGATTCAATGGATGACCCAGGGATTTGCGGGATTGCGATGGACCCAAGTTTTCCGGTTGTATAAAAATTTAAATATATAATTATTTAAATTTTTATTTATTTCGAATTGTACGTTTATTTATATGATTTACCCTTTCTTTTTTCGATTTGCGATTACCCCCTACTAAAATTTTTAAATCAGGTATATCAACATTATGTATATCAGGATTACATAGACGCATAATAAATTTGGTATTATTTGCGGTACCACTACTTGGTCGTATATCCATCAAAAATTGTAATCTTAGTAGTTCCATTATACTTTCATCCTCTAATATTCCAAGAAGTATTCTTATCAAATCTGGGTCAACGGTTTTTACTTTACTATTTTTTTTCGACACTATACATGTAGTATCAACGAAGCGTGTCAATAACGAATATACATCAACTGTTTTCGAATTGTACGAACTACCGTGTCCATATGTAGAGATTCCTTCACATAAGGATATATTAAATGGTAAATCTAGAGAAATGTATAACCGAAATTTATATTCTTCGTTACATATAAATTTATTGTAATTAAAAATTATATATTCCGGATTATCTAAATATGAAGCATGGTGTTTCCACATGGATATAGTATCCATATCCGTTTTAAAAAACCCTCCACTTGCGACTAGTTTTTCATATTTTTCAGTAGGAGCAACTCCCTTATACATAGTTTTTTCTTTACATAAAAACTGGAATCTAGATGATACGCAATTTAATATATCACGTAGTATAATAATTTTATACATAGTCGTACACCTTAATTCAAATGCCTTAGCAATTTGTTCTAATCTATCAATATGTTGGTCTTCAAATGAAATGATTAATATCTTTTTTTTATCAGTCCAAGTACGCGTGACCGTTTCTAAATTATTAATATCAGCTTGTTTCAAAAGACAATCTTTAACATCATATTCGCCACAATTCAAAGCAGACGCGCTGTATGAAATACTAATCAACTCTTTGCTTATCTTTCCATTATTAATAAAATCACTATATTGTTCATCAATATTATCGATTCCATTATAATATAGGTCTGGCATATCATTTATAAACAATACCGAATTATCCTTAAATGAACAAGTCAGAAGCTGTAAAAGTAAATGGTTGCCACTGCGTCTTAGTCCAGATACTAGATATATTCTATCAAATGTTGAGTTTTTTGATAAAGTAACAAACTCCATTATATTTTTATATATTATACAAAATATTTTATTTCTTTCGTGTTTTATTCTTTTTCTTTCTTTTACCGCCACGACTAGATGGTGTTGGGATAATATCGACTTCGTTCATTTTATACGTTACTGGTCCTCCATAAAGTCCTTCGGTAGTAATACTCGCCGGGTTTACATAACTCATTATTGATTCTCTAACATGAGGAAGTGAGGAATTTGTTTTAGAATTAATTATAGCATTAGTTAATTCTTCTGTTTCACCCTCTTTACGTAATTGATTATATAACCTTCTTTGATCTCGATAATTAACTGGTTTATTGCGATGAAGAACCCTAACAATGTTATGGTTGTCGGGCATGGAATTAAGACCAAACTTATTGACGTTAAATGATGCTGTATCCATTGGATTTCTTCTTAAGTGTTCCCGACTATGCGAGAGCACATATCTACCCTGATTTTTTCTATCACTAATATTTTTGCCAGGATTTTTTTGTACTATTTTCCTTTGAGTGTTTCTCTCTGCTTTTATTCTTTTTTTTTCTTTTTTCTGTTTTTTAGTTATACCCCCAATTGTATAATTCTTCATATATAAATACATTACATTATTATTTAAAAATAATAATATATAATTATTAAATGAACAAATATAAGACAGAAAAGGTTTTCAAATTCAACAAAGAGAGCTCCAAATATTTGTTGATAGTAGAATCGCCATCTAAATGTCAAAAAATCGAGAAATTTCTCGGTTCCTTATATAAATGTATTTCATCTAAAGGTCATTTGCGTCATTTAGATACATACAATGACTACAATGTTCAGTTTAAAATAATAGAAGACAAACAAACGCATGTCAAAGAAATGGAAAAAATAATCGACCAATATGACAAAGAAAATATTATAATAGCAAGTGATGACGACCGTGAAGGTGAGGCAATTGCTTGGCATATTTGTGATATATTTAGTTTAAATGTCAATACAACCAAACGCATAATTTTTAATGAAATTACACGTACAGCTTTATTAGAGTCGGTTAAATGTCCCAAATTAGTAAATATGAATTTAGTACAAAGTCAGATTGCGCGTCAGGTCCTCGATGTAATTATAGGTTATAAAATATCACCATACTTATGGAAATACGCATTTAATGATAAAAACAATAGTCTGTCGGCGGGACGATGTCAAACCCCTGCGTTACGTTTAATTTATGACAATTACAAAGAATCTTCGTCAAAGAATATGGAAAAACAATATAAAATAAGCGGATTCTTTACAAATAAGAATTTAGAATTCAAATTGAATAAGTCTTTTAATAGTGAGAATGAATGTATGGACTTTTTAACAAAGAGTAAAGATTATATTTACTCTATAAAAATTGGAAATGTTAAGAGTTCTAAACGTAAACCAAGTGCGCCTTTAAATACCTCTACTTTATTACAAATATGTAATAGTTCTTTGAATTTATCACCAAAGGATACTATGAGTTTGGCGCAAATATTATATCAAGAGGGACATATTACATATATGCGTACAGAAAATAAAAAATACAGTAAAGACTTTTTACAGATAGGTAAAGACCATATTCAGTTATTATATGGTGAAAAATACATAGGTGACTTAGAATCTTTGACAACACAGAGCAATAATCCCCACGAGGCAATTCGCGTGACAGATATAGATAAAAAGACCATAGATAAGGAAGGGAAATTAAGTACACTTTATAGTTTGATTTATAAAAATACAATTGAGAGTATGATGAGTGAAGCGGAATATGATATATATGATATAGCAATAGAAGCACCAAATGAATTTTATTATAAATATGTAATAGAAATCCCGAAATTTTTGGGTTTTCGTGTATTTAAAGACAAATCTTTGAATTCTTTACAAAATGAGGCAAATGGACTACTATTTTTCTTACGTTCTATCAAAGAAATCCACCACAATAAAGTGATTTGTACAGAGAATTTTGATAAGAAACATACTCATTATAGTGAATCATCATTAATAAACCGATTAGAATATTTGGAAATTGGTCGTCCATCTACGTATGCTACATTCGTGGATACAATAATTCAACGTAATTATGTTAAGAAAATGAATATCGAAGGTGAAAAATACGAAATAAAAACGCTAATTTTGATGAATAAAGACATAATCTTTGAAACATGCGAAAAAATAATTGGTCAGGAGAAAAATAAATTAGTTATTCAGCCCATAGGAATATTGATTATAGAGTTTTTATTACAGCACTTCGAGGAGTTATTCTCTTATGATTATACTAAACACATGGAAGAGAAATTAGATATTATTGTTAAGGATTCAGATAATTGGACTGAAATATGTAGAGAATGTGAACAAAAAATCAAGGATTTATCGAAATCTTTGAAACATTTAACAAAGGAAGTATATAAGATAGACGATAATCATGTTTTTATTTTTTCTAAAAACGGTGCGGTATTACGTACTAATGATAAAGAGCCGGTATTTAAATCAGTGAAAAAAATTCAAATAGATTTAGAGAAGTTAAAAAAGGGTGGGTATAAGCTAGAAGATTTATTGGAAACAGATAGTTCATTAGGTACATATGAAGGGGAGCCATTATTTTTGAAGAATGGAAAATATGGTTATTATTTAAGTTGGGGGTCAAAAACAAAGGCGGTAAAAATACGTAAACCAGCTGACCAAGTAACGTTCGATGATATAAAGTACATATTTAATGAGCCATCCACCGCAAATATAATGAGGGAGATAAATGTGGATTTGAGTATACGTAAAGGCAAGTATGGACTATACATTTTTTACAAAACCGACACTATGCTAAAACCGCAATTTATAAATACAAAAAAATTCCGCGAGAGTTTATTGTATTGTGACAAAGATGTATTATTAAATTGGCTAGAGGAAAATTATAATATAAGAATATAATAAATGACATTGAATTTTTTACTTTATACCGCAATAATTATATTATATATAATATTCTTTGTATTTCTATTTTACAAAAACATCGAAGGATTAGTATTTATATTATTATTTTTATTAATGACGGTCAGTGGTTATAAAGTAATACTAGATTTCTACGAAAATAGAGAATTATTGAAAGTGGATTTTTCGCAAATCTTTGGACCAGAAACAAATTTGATTAGTTCACTTATATTCAGTCCAATTATGTTATTTATATTATTGATATCTTTGTTTATTTTGTGTATATTATATTCAATGTCACTGGCAAGTTTAAATACTATATTTGTAAATGTATCTTTATTGGCAGTGTACATTTTATTTTCAATGCCAAGTAATAGTCTCTCATCGCCATTACAATTACACGTTTTATATGGAATACCAATAATGCTATTAATAATATCATTAATATTCATTATGGTAACAATAACCACATTAAATTACAATTCACCAACCGGGCGTTTGGATTTACCCAAAAAATATAGAAATATATTGAATACATACAAAGGTACATTTGTAACATCAATACTTATTTTGATAGCTTCTATGATATTTTTAACATTATCCAAAAGGTCAAAAACTAGTAATAAAAATGTCACCGAAGGTTATAGTGGTGATTCATTCAATTATATAACTGCGGGGTCAATGTTTTTTATTTACCTTTTCAGTTTTATTTCATTTAATGGTTCATATGACATCTATAAATTGGTGAGATATAATATGAAGACACGCGACCAGTATAAATTAAATATTCAAGGAGAATGCGGCGGTTCATTGCCGGAATCATCTGATACAATCGAAGAAGAAGCATCAATACCAACAGATAGCGAAACGACAGGAGGAGGGGCAGTTACCACTGGTATATTTACAGGCTTACCAATATTACGACAATTACCTGACAATCAAGTAATATAAACTAAGGACTGCGTAAAAAATATATAAACATAATATTTCACAATACATAATGAAATATTACGAGTCATCATTTGAAGATTATATACAAGCGAAAAAAAAATATAATATCCACAAAGAAATAGAAAAAATATCATTTCCGCCGAATGTAAATAATATGAAAAATATAATTCTTTTCGGACCACAGGGAGTAGGTAAGTACAGTGAATGTTTACACATTTTAAATAAATATAGTCCAAGTGAAATGAAATATGAAAAAAAGGTTTTTGTAACAACCGAAAAACAGGATTTTACATTTCATATGAGCGATGTTCACTTTGAAATAGATATGAGTTTATTAGGTTGTAATGCAAAGGTATTGTTTCATGAAATATTTGTTCAAATTACAGATATATTGATGATGAAACAAAATAAAAATGGTTTCTTAGTTTGTAAGAATTTCCATCAAATAAATAATGAGTTATTGGAGATATTTTACAGTTATGTACAGCAAGTAAATATAGACCAAAATATTAATCTCCATTTCGTTTTAATAACGGAGCATATAAGTTTTCTTCCGAATAATATATTAGAATCGTTCACAATAATAAATATAAAACGGCCAAATAAAATGGATTATGAATCGATTGTCCCCACGTTTACCCCAATTGAAAATACCGTTGGATTTTTCCATAAGTTTCAAAATGTGAATATTCAAAAGAAAGAAATATCTATAGACACAAATCATTTGACAAATATAAAAGAAATAAAAATATTATCAAATAAAACTGAGAATGATTTACAAGAAGACATATTCAATAGAATATGTGACCCTATAATCGACGCAATGTTAAATAAAAGGTTTGATTTTATGAATTTACGCGAATTGATATATGATATTTTGACATACAATTTGGACACATTGGAATGTATATGGTATATTTATAGCTATTTTATAGATAACAACCATTTGAACAAAAGTCAAATATCAACTATAAATAAAAATATGTATACCAATATATGTTATTACAACAATAATTATAGACCAATTTATCATTTAGAAAATATATTCATATATATACTAAAAGAAATACATGGATTATGATAAGGCTAAAAAGATATTAGATATTGAAAATATAGATTATAATGAGATTCGCGTGAAATATCGTAAGCAAGTGTTGTTACATCATCCGGACAAGAATGGAAACAAGGAGGATTTTCATAAAGTACAGGAAGCGTATACATTTTTATTAAACAATATGAATAAGTCCAGCGATAAGGAGAATATATGTGATTTTTTGCGGAAGCATTTATCTCAAATGACGTTGAATGATATAAAGAACATATATACGATGTTTTGTAACGGTGAAAAATACGAATTATTGATGAAGTTACAAGATTTTATAACAAATAACATAGACACAATTCAAATAAACGACCAATTAGTAAAAATATTTGAACAAATGAAGGGACGCAAATCCAAAAAAATGATAATTCTACAACCATCCATCGAAGATTTATTAGAAAACAATGTTTATAAACTAACATTAGATGGCTGTACTGTACATGTACCATTATGGCACGAAGAATTAATATATGAAATAAGCAACAATGAATACATGATAAAAATGATACCAGATTTGGATAATAATACGCATATTATAGACAACAATATTATATTCAATATATCATATAATATACATGACATATGGTGTAATCCAAACGTCTCAATACGAAACAACATATACTTTGATAGTACTTTACTTAGCATGAAGCCAAATCAGCAAATAGTATTATATAATCAAGGGTTATCACAAATAAATACAAGAAATGTATTTGATATAAGTAAAAAAGGGAATATCATATTGAATATTTCACTGGAACTTTAATATTAATATTTTTTATGAAAAAAAGTATTAATTAATTAATCCTAAAACAATCCTAGCTAAATTTTTATATATTTCGGTATCATATTTATGGTTTTACGGCCTTCTTAATAACCTTCTTTTTCTTGGGTGCCTCCTTAATCTCTTCAGGTACCTCCTTAATCTCTTCAGGTACCTCCTTAATCTCTTCAGGTATCTCCTTAATCTCTTCAGGTACCGGTTCATGAACAGAGGCAGATTCCTCTTCGTCGTCACTATCTACAACTTGAGTGTCAATCGGTACCGGTTCGGGTGTTTTAAACACAGTATCATCGGTTGATGACGATGATGTCATTCCAATCATTTCCTTCTCCTTTTGTGTCAAACCTAGACTTGGCTTTACAGTCTCATATCCCTGAATCTTTAGAGGGTTTACAATCGCGGCAGTCAACTTCCATGTAACTCCCCAACCCTTTCCACCAAACCAAAGTCCATTACATTGGATATAAGAATATATCGTACTCAACTTAGGCACAAAATCTTGTGGGACCAAGTTGGGATTTGCGGTGTCAGGAAATAAACAACTATCATCAACGGATGAGTATAATTCAACCTTCCAATCCTTAGTACCGTCATTCTTATTATCATAGCAAGGTACCTTTACCTTGATAGAAGGTGGTCTAGTATAATCAAACTTATTCGTGTCCTTATTCTTAGGATATTTGATAAATGAAAAGTAATTGTGCTTGATTACTTCCTTTGGCAATGATTCATCAAACCACTCGGACGAATTCTTCACCGCATCGTCGATAATCTGGTTTTCGAAATCCTTGAGTTTTTGCAAAAACATATCTGACTCTTCATTTTTGTGATCATCTTCATCTCTGGGAAAATTTAGTACGATGTTAAACTTGCCATCACTTACGCCAGTGTTCTTGTCGAAGTAGTCCTGAATACCCCAAGTCATCATTAGGGTAGTTCTCAACTTAATAGCACGCTTGGTATCGCTATTTTGTAGTTGAATGGACTTTATTCCACGGTCACTCTTGTTCATGGACATGTACTTAAAGTTTGTTGGGTTCCAAATGTTCGTGTTCATTGTATTTTCAGTCATAAAGCAGGCAGGTATTATACTTATATTATATAACCCTTTTTCTAAATCAATTTTTTTTATTATTTTATAATTAAACCATAACATTACCATAATATTACCATAATATTACCATAAATCGTAATATAATTTAACAAATATCTATATTATACCATAGAAAATAAATATAAATATATATAATATATAAATGGATATGCAAGTTCAATCAAAGATGAATAGTATTCTAAATCAACATGATTTCTTCAAAAATAACGTCATATTAAAGAGTTATAAAGTATATGAATTAAAAAATATTGCGAAGAAATATAAATTATATGTAACCGGAACAAAAACGGTTTTGATAAATCGTATTACCGAGTATTTTATTAAAGTCAAAGGTATCACTAAAATCCAGTCTATAATACGTCGTCATATTATATTAAATATGATGATACTGAAGGGTCCGGCTTTGAAAAATAGGAAAATATGTACAAATGAGACTGATTTTTATACACTAGAACCATTAAATAATTTGGATTATTATGACTTTTTCAGTTACAAAGATGAAGAAGGGTTTACATACGGATTTGATATAAATTCACTGATAACGTTATTGCGTAAAAAAAGCATTATACATAATCCATATAATCGCAAACAAATACAATTTAATATTATAAGAAATATTTCGGTTATTTCTAAACTCAATAGACAAATACATAAAATCAATAACGACTCATTTAATAGTGAACAAACTATTCGAGAACAAACAATTGAAAAAATGAATGTAATTCGAAATAAAAATATATTACAACGGATACATGATTTATTTTATGAAATCGATTTACTTGGAAACTATACCTCAGAATCATGGTTCAACGATTTATCAATAGAGGAATATGTTACCTTTTTGCGACAAATGTGGGATATATGGAATATACGTTCTAATATGCCAATAATAACGCGAAAACGTATATGTCCATACTTCAATCCGTTTATAGAAGGTGTTAATAATATAAATATAAGCGAACATGCTATACGCGATAACGAAGGTATGAAAAAAACTTGTGTCACAATCATGGAAAATTTAATTTACACAGGGATAAACGAAGATTTCAAACAATTAGCAGCGATTCTCGTACTAACTGCTTTAACATACGTTTCGCAACCCGCTAGAGAACAATTGCCATGGCTCTATGAATCGCTGCAATAATTTAAACGCACTAAATATTACTTGTTAAATGCTGTGAATAAATTATATTTTAATAAACAATATAAATAGAATCGGTATTATACTGTATAGAAATGGTCCGTACTACCAAATCTGAAAAGTCTACTGCTGCTCCCGAAAACACTGTCGTAAAGGCCAAGAAGGCAACCAAGAAGGAATCTGTTCCGGTCGAGACCCCTAAGGCTCCTGATGCCGCCCCTCAAGTCGAAGAATCTCCTGAGGTTACAGTATTCAATAAGCTCACTGAATTCAACGCAAAGGTTCTTCAACTAAGCAATCTATTCTCTTCACTTAAGACTGACTTCAAGACCCTCGAGAAGGCTGTCACAAAAGAGTTAAAGAGCGCTGCCAAGAAGTGCGGTAAGAAGAGAAAGGTCTCTGCTAACAGAGCACCTTCTGGATTCGTTAAGCCTACCAAGATTAGCGATGAACTTACTAAGTTTCTAGGAAAGGAAACTGGTACAGAAATGGCAAGAACCGAAGTCAGTAAGGAGATTAACAGCTACATTAGAAGCAATCAACTTCAAGATAAGGATAATGGTCGTAAGATCCACCCAGATGCCGCTCTCACCAAGCTTCTTAACATCGGAAAGGACGAAGAGCTAACCTACTTCAATCTTCAAAGATACATGAAGCATCACTTCATTAAGGCTACACCTGCTTAAGTAAATTAAGTACATTTTCTCACATAAACGCATAAAAATTATTTACATAGATAAAAGTAAATAATTTTCTAAATTGATGGACAAGAGGCATTACCACCTCGCGTCTTAATTGACATTATTTGTTCTCTTGATAAACATAATGGTCCAGTTGAGTTTGTTAAATTAGACGAATGTGACAAACATGTCATGCTGCCATTTACGGTGCTTATAGTATCAATTGTTGACATATTATTTACATCACCGTACGATAAAGTGTTAAATCCTTCTTTACCACTACAATCTGACCCACTACAATCGGTCTCGGACCCACTACAATCTGACCCACTACAATCTGTCTCGGACCCACTACAATCTGACCCGCTACAATCGGTCTTTTCTTCATCGAAACCTTCATATGCTATATAATTTGAAGTATTACAACCATAAGCTAAATTTAATAGAAGTAAAACTACTAAAATAATAATAATAACCATGTAAGTATTCATTATATATAATACTCGCAAATTATTTACTTCTAAATAATTACATACGATATGTTTGAAACAATTTGGTTATATTGTTATAATTCTGTCCCGCGGTTCTATCATATACATTTTTCGTTTCCAATGAAGGTATATCATTAGGGTCGTTTATATCATTGTTTATATAGGTAGGAATAAATTCGTTATCAATATATTTCACAATAGTTCCACGAATAGCATTGTATAAATTTTCTAATTGCCCCATGGCGCCATTCATAGAAGTAGTAACCGAAGCTATATTATATTGATATTGAATAACCTCCAATGACCGAATCATGTCATCTAAATACACATGAAATCTATCTATGTATAATTGTTTGACATTATTCAATGTTTCCACATTTTTTGTTTGTAAACCATATGCCTTCATTATTATATCATTCATTTGTATTATTTGCTCATTTGTTAAATTTACATTTTTCGCTCGTTCTATAATATTATCAATAACTTGTCTTACATTTTCGTCATTTATTTGCTGTACATTATTACTTAAATCAATTATAGTATTTTCTATATCATCTAGTGTTAAATTGGTATCTGTTATTTTAGAAATAATTTCATCCTCTACTAAACTATCCAAATCCACAGCATTACTATATGTCCCAAAATACCAAGCACGAACATCATTATATTTTCGCGTTTTATCTTTTTTGTATAATTCTCCATATATGCGCGTATAATTATAGTGTACAACTAATATTGTAATTATTATTACGATGGTTGAGGTTATAGTGCTCGGCGAATTTGTCACTTCGATAAAATTTGATTCCATATTTAATGGATTCATAAAATTTATAACAAGCAAGCAGATACATATTACCGAAAATATTATTGTTATTATTAAATTAGGTGTAAAGTTTTGCATATTCTATAATATGTCTAGATGTTTTTTTATTGATACGTGTTAAAATTCCCATCTACATTATTATATTTATCTATAATATTTGAAATCTCACTACTCTGTAAATCAGAATATGAAGTTAATGCTCCATTATTCATTTGTGTACTTATCCATATAGATGCTAATATTGTACTAAGGGCCTCTTTTACATAATTGACATTATGTTGAAGAGTATCTGTTATATTACTCATTTCTCCTTCTGCCCCTTCACCCAAAGCCAATGAATCTCCAGAGTATTCAGTAACATTGTTACTTAAGTCTCTAACCATTTGTTCAATTTCTCCCATTCGCGTATTTTCTGCTTCAAGATTGTTATCAATTGAGATTTGAATTTGTCTAGATGTACAGTCCCGAATTGTTTCGTCCGTGTCTTTTCCAAATAATGGAGCAAGCCAAAATCTACCTTCGCGACATTTTACATCTTCCCAGTTGCTCTTAATATACACAACATATGTTATAAAATAAATAATCAATATTACAAATAATAATAGTAAAAATACATATTGTAATGATGGTCCCTGTAGCAATAGTGGTTTAAACCCGATTATCCGTGATGTAGGCGATGAACTAGCCACCGACGCTATTCCGTTGAACATGGCTCCAGGTACGGAGGCTAACCTAGTTAAAACACTAGATTGAGGTGCTGCGGGTACATTTCCTGATTCATCTGCGGATACATCTGGGGGTACAACTACGGATACATTTCCTTGAACTGCGGGTACATCTCCTTCAACTACCGCGTCTCCATTACCCGATGGACTGATGAAAGGAGATAAAAACCAGAATATGCCATTATTAGCTGGTTCTACATCTGATTCTCCATCTGTTGATACAGTTGTTGATACAGTTGTTGAACCATCTGACATTGGTGCATATCCTCTACCATAATTCATAATATTGTTAGCAATTTTACTCATAGAAGGAAAAGGATTTAATAAAGACAAAATAGATTTTGATTTTCCTGTTTGATTATTTGAACCTGTATTTCCTTCGTCGGTATCGCCATCATTCGATGGTTCTCCACTACGTCCATCGTGGACTGGGTTTACTACGTCATTGCCATTATTCGATTCTACGATAGCACTATTATGAAATGGGCTTGTTGTGGCCATTTATTAAATATTATATATAATAAAAGACATAAAAAAGTGTGACATTTATAGATATATGAATTCTAAAGAGCGTTTGGATTTAAAAAGATTAATTAATGAAAGTAATTGCGATGATAACACCGATAAAATAAGGGCACTAAAGCATTCCAGTTTAATTTTTAAAGATATACAAAGTTTTCTTTCATTAAAACTACAACATGAAAATGACCCAGATTTTAAAGAACAATGTATAAGCACCTGTCGTTTTCTATTTGAAAATTACACTGACATCTTTCATAAATTATGTAATAATGAACTAAATTTAGTATTAATGGAACGTCTGTTAAATATTCTGGAGAAAATCGAACAAGAAAAGGTGGACCAACATGAGGCATCAGTGATTGTTGGTAAACTATTAAAAGAAATATATATCGACAGCGCGTTAGCAAAATCGAAAAAACTAGATGAAGAAAATCCAATAACATACATTGAGAGTAAACCGATTTCATACAAAGAATATAAAAACAAAATGTCAAAGTAATTAATGACACGTGACCTTCCTACATTGAATATATGCGTAGACAGCAACAATGAACAACTATTGAATATGTATAAAAATAAGATTGAACAGCATAATTATGAAATAGATAATAATCAATATCCCGATTCAGGGTTCGATTTATTTACCCCAAGTGATTATCAAATCACACAGTTTAATGTGACATTCGTCGACTTAGAAGTTAAGACGATGATGGAAAAAAATGGTGTTTGCGTTGGATTTCAGATTTTTCCTCGTTCGAGTATGTCAAAAATGCCGATTATGTTAGCAAACCATGTAGGCATTATCGATTCGGGTTACAGGGGAAATATAAAGGCAGCAATCCGTGGGTTCCAAGACTACACAATTGAAAAGGATTCGCGTATAGTTCAAATATGTCATCCCACATTGTGTCCGTTCTATGTGAAACTAGTCGAAGGAAATGAACTAAGTGAAACATCACGTGGAAGTCGCGGTTTTGGTTCTAGTGGTCGTTAAATTATATATATGTTTTGAAATATAGAAAGTATATATATAATACTATAATGGATCCTGTCGAAAATACAAGTACTCCTCAACAGACCGAGTCTCAACAAAATATTGAACAATCATTGCTAAATGTCACAATTCAAAATGAACATGATGCGTTAAATGCCCTTGTTGGATTTGTCAACTTGGCTCAACGTCGAGGTTGTTTTAATATCCCAGAAAGCGCCAAAATTTGGGAATGTATCCAAAAATTCCAGAAAAAATAAAATATATATGATTTATATATATGACATCTATTTTTGGGGAAAATCGAGACAAAAAAAAAATAAAAGAACAAGAAAAAACAATACAACTGTTGTCTGATAAACTACAAAATATTTTGAGAAAAAATGATAAGTGCTTAAATGATATAATGGATTGTGAAGAGAGTTATCAAAAACTAAGAGAAAAACATAATAACTTAAAACAAAATAGCCTTCCAATAACAATAAGAAATCGTGGAAAGGCAGAAATAATAAAAGGTTCTGCGAGAAGAGATAAAGCTAATTCTAGTAGCCAATCATCAACAAAAGGTGGGAAAAGTAAAAAAAATAAATTTAGAAGAAGTAAATATAGAATAACTAAACGTAATTATTGAATTTTATTATAAATAATTATAATAATATTGACGATGGTACATTTAATCGAGTAAATAAATGATACTCAAATGACCCAATGAACTACACGCATGTAAAATCGCATGAAAAAAATGTGCGGTTGTTTTATCTTTATCAAAGCTAAATTTGGATTGTATATAACCATAACAATATAGATATATTGTAATTAAAAAGTTAAGTAATACAAATGAACTGTGTATCATACTGCGGTCATAAAACTGTACATAACGTATTCCTCCTTGAAACACAATATTCAGTACAAACAATTTATCAATTAGTATAATTGTTTTGTTATACGTTTTATGAGCCATAATAGACGATAACGTCAGTAAAATGAATGAATTTCTATAAACTAAATCATTTTTAAAACATAAGTAGAGAGTATTTATTATAAAAAAACAAGATGTATAAACATTTATGTTTGAAATAAGTTCCATTATTTTATTTATTACCATATTTATAAATTTATTTATAATAACATATATAATGTAAGTAAAAATAAAATATCATGAAATTCATTAAGGCGAACACTTCCGTAAAAAAAATGTTATTCTTGATAGTTAATAACATTGTCATCGTCAAAGTAATTTGTAAATAAAATGATATTTGTAATATTAAATAGTTATATATATATGACATATAAAACATAAATACAAGTATGGAAACAAATACAATTGTCGCATAAATAAAATGTCGCATTTCCTTCTCATTTGAATGTAATACTCCCATAATTCCTATAATCAAAAACATAATTGATAAAAGGGTTACGTATGATTCATTTCTATACAACTCATATAACATAGTAAAAAAACACATAATCGACATTGATGTAATTATAAACTTATTACACTCGTTATCGCATACAATCGAAGAAATACTATAATTATTTATATATGCTTTGTATACAAAATAAATGGTTATACCATATGCTATACACATAAGTAAAAGTAATACATCATGAATCATAATTTAATATAGATTAATAATTTAATATAGATTAATAATTTAATATAAATTAATAATATATATTCACGTTTTTATTACCTCCGAATTCACTGCTATGACTAATTGTTCTTCTTCCGTAAGTAACTGAAAGAAATGATTTGTATCATATTTCAATTGGAACACGCGTACTCCATTTTTACATAATATATTGGTGCCCATATTTGTAAACAGTATATCTAAACAAATCGCACTATTCATCAGTTTATTGTTTGGATTTATCCAACGAATAAATCTCCCCTTTTCAAATTTATATACATTATCAATATATATATAACACTCCAATTTTTCCATAATCTTTGAACCTTCTTCACTTGATATATCCAAAGATTTCAATAAATCAATCTTATTCTGTATTAAAGTATCGAGGTTCGTTTCGAGGTTCGTTTTATTTACAATACTATTTATATCCAAATTCGACTTCAATTCCTCGTCTTTTCGAGCGCTTTTTAATAATTCTTTGTACGACATAATATAAATATATTTATTATTTTAATATACTTTCATAAATTATTTTTGTTTTATCCTGTAATTGTTTCAAGTATACATCTATTCCTAAGTTAGATAATAGTATAATACCACTAGCGAAAATTAACTTATCGTCAAAATAACGCAATTCATGTTTTTGAAATGGATGAAAACGAATTAATAGGAATAAACAAACAAAGACGTTAACTGCAAATGTAAAATTTTGTAACAATTTAGGATTCACATAATATATTCCAAAGAATGCTAAAAAATAAGAAAAATACACAACAAAAATTAAAAATAAATAAACCGGTTTCTTTGTCTTTTCCAAAAAATCCATTATATATATTTATTAGATAATGGATTTATAGTAATTCATATCATTTATCGATGCATGACAGATTCAGATTCAGACATAAGCCGTCTTGGATGATTACCTTCACCGAACACATTTAAATACGTGTTATATAGCATGATATTCTTCAATTTAGAATCCCTTGCTAATTGATTTTGAATACTTTCCCATTTAGAATATTCACTCGGGCTAGAATAAAATTCATATTTGTCTATTTCAAATTCAGAATCCCAATCCAATTTTACCCATATTGTATATTCATTGCGCAGATATTCAGGTATCATACGCCATAAATTTGTAAATCTCTTTTTTGGCATCCCAATTGTACGCGTATCTGAAGGCGATTCGTCACTATCAGATACATATACCCCTGCGTATATACTACTATGTTCTGAACGATGTAATCCTAAATATTTAATATAATATAATTTTCCCTCTACTAAATCTTCGGGAGCGACACTCCCTGGACGCCGAAGAACCGAAGTTGTAACAGGGGTTGGTATATTAACACCGATGGTATCTAGTAGTGTAGTTGGACGTCCACGCATGTTGGGTACCGCACTATTTGTTGTGCTTCTGCTACTTTGGCTGCTACGACTTTGGCTTCTGCGACTTTGGCTTCTGCGACTTTGGCTTCTGCGACTTTGACGTCGTCTTTGATTGCGCGTTCCACGTCGATTGTTTCCTCTTCTTCTACCTGGCATTATAATATAGTTATATATATTATTTTCAAAAGTATATATATATATTATGAAAAGAGAAGATATTGTTAAATATAGTCTAGGTATTATTACGGTATTTTTCGCATACTTAATTAGTGCGATAAGCTTTAAAAATGGAAAACCAACATGTAATAACTATATTATAAACGTATACTTATATTTAGCTATTAGTTTATTATTATTAGGCATTTTATCCAACTACATTCCATGGGAAAAATCGCAAATACATCCACTATTATTATTCGTTTTTACCATAATCTTTGTAATTTTAATAAGCCTTCAAAATGATTTTCAAAAAGATACTACACAAGTAGTATATAGTCATATTTACTACGCACTCTTTGTACTTTTTATTAGTGGAACCTTCTGGATTTATATTAAATCCCCTGAATTCAAACCTTATATAAATAGTACTATTCTCATTGTTAGTCTAATTTTCGTATTTATGTCTATGCTAGTATACACATATCCCGATTTTTTCATAGGAACATATAATCAAGTAATGAGCGGATTACTTATAGCATTATTAACAATTATTTTCGTAGAATTATTTAATATATTTTTCACAAAGAATTACGCTTTTTCTAGTACCCATAAAATTATATCATACATAGTAATTTTAGTATTTTCTTTGTTCATTTCATATGACACCGCTCGCGTTTTCACATTAGCTGAAAAATGTAGAAATTATCCAAATTATCCAAAATCTAGTATATCATTTTTCTTAGACGTTATTAACCTATTTTCTCGTATAATTAGTCTACAGTCGCGATAAACGTATATTCGGTGATATAAGTATAAAATATGATATATCATTTAAACCAGTGAAGATTTAAAATGGAACGCATTAGGGGTTCTGAATTTTAATTAGTTACTGGTATCTATTCCTGAATCTTTCATAACTTGTATAAATGATATAAATATTTTTAACCACAATTACTGAGTACATGGATAAATATGATTTCCTTGACCATTTAGGTGAAGGCAAATTCGGAAACGTATTCAAAGCGCAACATAAAATCACACAATCTTATGTTGCTGTTAAACAAAATACATCCTCGTTCAATATGCTACGACGAGAAGCAACTATTTTACAATATTTATGCCAAAAAAATATTAAATATATACCCCGCGTATTATATTATGGCAAGATAGAAGACATTTTTTATTTGGTCATACCATTTTATAATTACAATTTATATGACTATATTGAAAAGAAAAATCCATCACGCGAACATGTGAAATTATTAATTTATAAATGTGTAAAAATATTACAGTCAGTTCATTACCATGACATAGTACATTGTGACATAAAACCGCAGAATTTTATGATTCACGGAAGTGAAGTAATACTTATCGATTTCGGTTTATCAAATTATGTCTCATTAATTGAAAAAAACAATGAAAATGTAATAGGTTCCCCTAGATTTATTAGTTATTTTATACATTGCGGAGACTCTTATAATTATAAAGATGACCTGATTTCTTTGGCATATATGTATTTACTTTTTTGTAAAGGAAGTCTCCAATGGGATAATTTAGAAATAAATGAATCGTGCGAATATGAGTCATCTCATATTTTACACGTAGAAAATCTTGCCAAAAAAAGATTGAAATCATTACACAAAGTAAAGGAATATGACCATACCTTAAATGATTTGTTTATTTATTTATATAATATTGATGGATTCCCCGATTATGATTATATTAGTGAATTATTTAACTAACATATATATATACATGAAAATACGTGAAATCATATATTTACTACTAATTTTATTATTTATTTATATATTCAGCGTTCATGCTAGAATAATAGAAGGTAATACAACCGCCACTCCAGTTACAAATCAAGATTTACTTATTGTATTAAATTATATTAAAGCAAACATGGTCCAACCTGATGAGTTTAAATCATCAATATTAAATTGAGCATAAACGCGTAACTCCATCTACGTTACAACCAAATATATCGGTACACGTTTGGTCTGTATAGTCTTCTTTCAAATAATTTACTCCATTTACGCAAGAAAAATCTTTAAGCACACTCTGAATATCACGTTCATTTTGTAAATTATTAAAAAAAATATCAGGAGATTCTAAACCTTCGCGATATTGTATTATATTAAAGATAAATATACATATACATACAATCAATAGAATACTAAGTAATAAATGCTTCATATATACAGTAATAATATATTATATAAATCTATATAAAAAGAAATAATAATATATTGTATACTACCATTATGTCTGTAGAAAGATTGACAGGTCGTGTTAAGTGGTTTAATAGTAAGAACGGTTATGGATTTATCTCTGTATGTGACGATAGCGAACGTGATATTTTCGCTCATTATTCATGTATTCGTGGTTATTCATCTGTAAGAGACGAGAACTTTATTTATAAGTTTTTGGTACAAGGTGAATATATTGAATTCGACTTGTCGAAGACCGAGGACGAAAAGCATGAATACAAGGCTAGTGATATTTCTGGAATCAAGAACGGCCCGTTGATGTGTGATACTCAAGCCGAGAACAACAAGGCTCGTAAGACTTACAAGAAGTAAGAATATTAGAAAAGATGTAATAAAAAATAAAAAATATATTATGCTCTCGTAGCTCAGTTGGTTAGAGCGTTCGGCTGTTAACCGAGAGGTCATAGGTTCGACCCCTATCGAGAGCGCAGTTTTATGTATAAGAAAACTTATATATAAAATTATTTACGTTTACTAATTGTTTTATTTCTTTTAGTTTTCTTCCTTTTATTCTTTGTTTTATTAGAGTTTCTTCTTAGTTTGTTTCGATTTACTTTTCCGTAATAATGTGGTTGTTTTATAGACATAGTAAGTGATTTTTTACTCTTAAAACCGCCTCTTCTTAGGCCTTTTGCGCGTTTTTCTTCTTTTTCATCATCAAAGCGTGGATTCTTAGGGTTTCGGTAAACGCTTATCATTCCCGTGCCATCCCCACGTGGGTCATAATATGTACCAAATGGGGTTGTCGAAAAATTACTTGAAGTACTTAGATTACGTTCTAAACCTGTAAGAGGTTGTGAACTTGGATTACGACTTAACGCAGGAGTAGACGCAGGAGTTGTGTGTGTACTAAGAACATCGATAGTATAATTAGAGCCAGGTGCTATTTGAACATCGACAGGTAATTCAGGATATTCTGCATAATAAAAATCAATCATCGTCATCATCGTTTTAGCAGCTTCATAATCTCCTGGAATTCTTAAAAAATAATTAATAAATTGATTTAATTCTTTTAAATCATATGGAACATTATTTATTACAATATTATAATTAAATCTAGAAAAACTCGACAAAAATTTATCATGAATACCAATATATTTATCTTTTCCAGAATAAACAATATCTAACGCTTCATTTAACTCATTACCTATCGCTGGAATCATATTTCCACTAGAAAATGGTTGATACCATATTATCCATAGATATATATTAAATATTGTATAGTTGTTTACATTCACAAGCATTTCTGCTAAAGCTGGTATCATGTCTTCTCTAAAAATGAATTCGGCGGCTTGAATATCTATTAATTTTTCCATATAAAAATTTCCCCAATATAAATAAGACTTATCTACACTAAAAGGAGACCAAACAAAATCAACCGCAGTTAAACTTATACCATTTCTTTCTCTAAAAAATTCCTCATATATTCTCGCGTACTTAGCCATGTCTATTTTCAAAAAGTTTGGAATAACTGATGTATCGAGTTGTTTCGCAGTTCTAGGTGGTCTAGAACTTGACTGTTGATTATGGCTCTTTGTATAAAGATCAAATTGTTTTTTGAATCCACTGTCAGTTTTCGCTAGTGAAAATATGTCTTTTAGTACAATACCTGTTGTATTTTCGTATTGGATATCTTTACCTTTACCTTTACCTGTACCTGTACTTATTATAGTCATTGCTATTTTTTGTATTCTTTCAAGAAAAACTAATTTACTCACCGGTGAACCTTTCCATATATCCGCTCCCATACGTCTCCATATTTCGTCTTGTTTAGGAACACTCATTGCTTGATTTGTTATCCAAATTAATTGTGTAAATCTGTGATTGTTATCCTCAACCAATCGTCTTATTAGATGATCAACTATTGGTTGTATGAAATTAGTTACTATAAAATTATATTGTCTATCCACAAAATCGGTACAATTTAGTGTTTTCATCGCCGTCAACCATAGCCCATTGTTACAATGTGTAGTGGTTTGGTGTAAGCTAAGTTCATCCGAATTATATATTCTCCTCAAAACATGTCTTATGCTGGTATGATTTACATCATATCTATTATCATTATTCCATATTAAAAATGATATTGAACTTTTTATTTGATTACAACAAGCATGTGACCTAGCATATTCTAGTAAATATAAAAGCGCGGTTATATCATCAATACTATTTAACATTTTAATAAACTGTGTCTTATTTTCTTGTATTATACCTAGTAGTGCTAGCGCTTGTCCTATTGGTAAAATATGTTCCAATTCTTCATTTTGACCACCATCACTACCTTTCAATATAGGCAATCCACACAAATAACACTTACCGCTGTCCCATTGTTTTTTAAAAAAATTCGCTCTCTTTAATAAATACGTATCTACTTGATGTGTTTTCGCCTTCTCTATTATATGCTCCGCGAGCATTAGCGCATTATGACCCTGTACTGGGGGCGATTGGCCTTCTGTCCAATCGCGCCATTTCACACCAACACCACCGTCAAGGAATTCACCGAATATTTTTTTTATAAGGTCTGAAGATACAGTCGGAATCTCAGGAGACACTGACATTTATAGTTTATAATATATAATAATATATTTATTATTATAAATTCCTTAATTTACATTATCTAATATATCCATACAACGGAAATTCACTCGCGATGACATACTCACTATTTCACCCCCATTTTTCAAGTGTGAAAAAATTTCGATTCTTGTCTTTATTTCCTCAAAATTATTAAATAAACACAAGTTCATATTTTTACATAAAACGAATAATTGCTCAACATATTCCTCAATCTCATTGCGGCGTTCTACTATAACCTTGTTTTCATCTATAGTATTTAATAGAAATAATATTAAACTTATTATATCGTCTTGCTTAAGTAGACCATATTTGAATAAATTAATATAAAACAGTAAAGATGCTCTCATCTTATCATTTTTCTTGGTATATAAACAATATTCATCATAATCTACATTCGGGTCCTTATATATTATACCTACAGCACTCATTTTATAACTATCTATCATGGTATCAATACTTGATGCAAAACATTCGTAACTATCGCATAATTCTTTATATAATTTCGCGTATAACTCGGAAAATACTTTGTTACTACATGCTACATTGTATATAATATGTACAATTTTCTCTTTATTCTCGCACTTTTCGACAGCTTCTTTTAAATTCTGCGACTGCGTATCATAATTGGCTAATGACATTTTATTCAAACCATTTCGTATTTCATTGTATATCTTATCTTCTTCACTAACATTTTGTATAAAAGTGGTTTTTTGAAAAGTCTTGGTATGATTCCATGACCTTTGCTTTTTTTCATAACTATGCTCCTTTTTTTCTACATTCACATTTAATATGCTATCCAATATATTAATGCTTTCAATTACACTAGCGGACAATTCATATGATTCAAATGAAATATTATCAAAATCGCTTAGTGTATAATACATTACACTTACCATATATTTCTTTTTATATTTTTTCATTATATTTTATTGTAGTTTATCAAATGTATATAAAAAAAATAAATGTAAATAGTATAGATGGAGTCAGATAAAGTAATCGATAATTGGGAGGATATGAATCTAAATGAATCACTATTGCGTGGTATATTTTCATATGGCTTCGAAAAACCAACGCCTATACAATGTCAATCAATTATACCAATCATTGATAGACGTGATATAATTGCACAGGCTCAATCAGGAACAGGAAAAACTGGTTCATTTACAATCGGTTCACTTCAGCGAATCAATTTCGAAAAGAACACGACGCAGCTCCTGCTACTAGTACCAACACATGAATTGGTTAAACAAGTATATGATGTGTTTACGTGTATCGGTAGTACAATTGAAAATATGAAAATAAAAACTCTAATCGGCGGAACATCAATTCAAGATGACGCCGAATATTTCAAAAATAATACTCCACATATTGTCATAGGCACAAGTGGACGAACGTGTGACATGATTAATAGAAAAATATTAAAATTGGACCACATCGAGTTATTTGTACTAGATGAAGCGGATGTTATGTTATCACGTGGATTCAAGGAGAATATACAAAATATCGTGGTCAGTCTATACAAAAATACTCAGATTGTACTTTTTAGCGCAACCATTCCAGAAGAGGTTTTGGAGTTAACCGATAAATTCATGAACAATCCTGTAAAAATTATATTGGAACCGGAAAAACTATCATTGGAATGTATTCAGCAGTATTACATTGCGATTCAGAGTGATAAAGATAAGTTTGATACTCTAAAAGACTTATTCTCAGTATTACAAGTGAATCAATCCATAATTTATGTAAATACTATAGAACGTGTTAATCAATTATACGACGCAATGATTAGCGACGGATTCCCAGTGATTTATATTCACAGCAATATGGACAAACATGAACGAGCAAATGCGATGAAGAAATTTAGAAATGGTGAATATAGAGTGCTAATTTCATCGGGTATAACCGCTAGAGGTATCGACATACAACAAGTCAGTACGGTTATAAATTTTGATATTACTCGTGATGTACATACATATTTACACGCGATTGGTAGGTCGGGACGATATGGACGTAAAGGTTTAGCAATCAACTTTGTAACTAAGCGTGATATATATACCATGAAAAAGATAGAAGAACATTATAAAATCAATATCAAAGAATTGCCCGTAAATGTAAACGAACTCCTATAATCAATATTTGATTTATTATTCAAAATATAATGCGTATTTACATACATTATATTTTATATATTACTATAAATGATTGATAGTTACTTAAACAATATTTATAACTTATTCGAAGATGACCCTCATGTTAAAATACCTTTATATGATGAGTTTAAACAACCTATCGACTATTTAACCGCCAAAACATATACACTCAATGATACTGTAATGGCCGACCTAGAACTAAATATTCACGCAGACGGTAGCGACAATATCCATACTACAAATACCATGTACGATTATTTATGTAATCCACATAACCAGTTCATGAAACACAATATACTCAAGAATAATAAATATACAACAAATGTCGAGTTTCTATCCGATAATCAACGCATCATTAAAAATATGGACCATATAGATGATTCTTTGTGCGATGTATGTTGTAACCAGTTTTTGGATATATGGAATGAAACCAAAGAAAACTCATTTTTCATAGAAAAATATTGTTATATGGACTGGAAAATATTAAAACAAATGAATAATTCTTCATTCTTTCTACAAATACTGAGTTTCGCGAATTTATCTTCGCCTATATTTAGTCTTATTTTACCATTACTTTTTCTATTGATACCGTTCATTCTTATAAAGTTTCAAGGAGTCTCTTTGTCGTTCTCTAACTATATCGATATACTGAAAAAAGTTGCGCAATATCATTTTATAGGTAAATTATTCAACATTAGTAATATGAACTTCCAGTCTCTCATGTATTTCTTTGTAAGTATGTTTTTGTATGGAATGCAAATCTATCAAAATGTCAACATATGTATACGTTTTTACAATAATATCAATGTTGTCAATAATCATCTATATAATATGAAACTATACAGTGCCAAAGTTATTGATAACATGGAATCATTCATCAATTTAAATAATAATCTATCCAGTCATAGCGAATTCATTTCGACTGTCGAATATCATTATTTTGTACTGAAAAAATTACAGAGCGGACTATCATGTATTACACCATTTAAACCCAGTATTTTCAAATTAGGTGATGTAGGGTATTTATTGAAAATGTTCTACAATATACACAATGATAAACATTTTGAAAAAACTATTCAATATTCAGCCGGATTCATGGGTTATATTCAAAACCTGAAATCAATTAATAAATTTATCAAAGAAGGACATATTCAATATGCCAATTTCACAACCAACCAAACAAAGATAAAAAATCAATATTATCCACCATATGTTAACTCACAACACGTGAAAAATAACTGTGTATGTAATAAAATGATTATTACGGGACCAAATGCTTCGGGTAAAACCACTCAACTCAAGACAACCGCGTTGAATATAATTTTCACACAGCAATATGGCGTAGGGTTTTATGACTCTTGTAAATTAAATCCATACGATTATATTCACTCATATTTAAATATTCCAGATACTTCCGGACGCGATAGCTTATTTCAAGCAGAGTCAAGAAGATGTAAAGAAATCATTGATACTATAGAGTTACATAAAGATAAACGACATTTCACCATTTTTGATGAACTATTTTCCGGTACTAATCCAGCCGAAGCGACCAAATCCGCATACGCGTTTTTGAAATACATTTCGGAATTCAATAATGTCGACTTTATACTAACTACACATTATACAACTATTTGTAAAAAATTAGCCAAGGGTAAAAAGATAAAAAATTTCAAGATGGATGTGAAATTTGACAATAATGGCAAAATAAAGTACACTTATCAAATGAAAAAAGGTATATCCAAGGTACAGGGAGCATTGCTAATTTTAGAAGATATGAATTATCCAAATGAAATTCTAGATTCTATTAAAAATTACGCATAATATCACATACTATTATACCATATAACTATATATGGTACAATCGAAACTATGCGATGTCGTATATGACGAAACAACCGAAATACATGATGATGATGATGAGATTGAATGTAATACATATACAATGAGTTTTCCTTCTATCGATAATGTACAAAGAAATTTCGTTTTTGGTAATAAAAAACACGATTATGAACATAAAAACGTTATTTATTTTCCAATATATCTAGTCGTTGACGATGAAGTAAAGGACCGTATTGGCATATTTGAAACTTATTTAGATGAATTACCGTCATTATACGACGAAGAACAAGAAATTGACCCGGTACATGTAAAACCATTATTGTATGATTTTGTTGATAAACACTATTTAGATTCACTCCAGACTATAAATGTCGGAAGTGACGAAGATATTCAAGAAGAGGACGACGATGATGATTCAATTGACGAATGTCCAGCACCTGTTCAAGTGGGAGAAAAATTGGCAGAAGAAGATTTTGGAATTGAAGACCTTGACGAAGACGACGTATTCGAGGTTAAAGTCAAAGATAGGACCAAAACGAAACCTCAAATCGTTGAATTATTTGAAGTCGATATAAATAAGGATATGCCAAATATGTTGAACGAAGAATCCAAAAATGATGCCAAAGAACACAAGAAGAAGTTCAAAGAATCTAGTAATAACAACTGGATGCAAAAATTCATGAAAAACAACAATTATTATATTCATGAAAATGAAGGAAACGGCGATTGTTTCTTCGCGGTTATTCGAGATGCTTACAAACAAATCGGGAAAAAAACCTCTGTTTCCAAATTACGCAACGCCGTTTCGGAAAAGGTCACCAAATCCATATTTGAGACATATTTACAAATTTATTTAGATGTTGACGGAGAAATGGATGAATTTAACAAAGAATCGGAAAAACATAAAAACGCTATCAAACAGTATAAGGACCGTATTAAAAAAATCAAAACGAAACAAGAACACTTAGAAATTGTGGAAAAGGCCAAAGAATCCAATAATCTATCAAAAGAAATGACACAAAAGCACAAAGAAAACGCCGAGTTTTTACGCGAACATTTCGGGTTTATGTCCAATATACGCACATTCGAAGAGTTCGTAGATTATGTTAAAACCGAACGATGCTGGGCCGAACCTTGGATTATAAATATATTAGAAGGTATATTAAATGTGAAATTTATTATCTTTTCACAAGAAGCTTACGATGAAAATGACCAAGACAGTGTTCTATTTTGCGGCGACAAAATCGATAATGGCGGTGTTTATCAACCGGAACATTATATAATGGTTTGCGTACATAAAAATAAATATAAATTGGTTTCTTATAAACAAAAACATATGCTCACTTATCGCGAAATTCCATATGACGTTAAATCTCTTATTGTCAATAAATGTATGGAGAAAAACGCAGGGGTCTTCGAAATGATTGAAGATTTTAAACGTCTCAAAGAACAATTACATATTGATGATTATAAATCAGATGATGAACCCGATTATGACTTATACGACGATGACATCATATTCAGATTCTCATCAAATTCATATACCGCATATCCAGGCAATGGTTCCGGTGAAAAAATGCCAAAGAAAAAAATGGCTGAATATAAATCCTTGTCGAAAATCAAAGATTGGCGCAAAAAAATCGACCATTCTTACAGTAAATCTCATTTTACATTAGATGGGAGAAAATGGGCATCAGTTGAACATTATTATAATGCTGCGAAGTTCAAAAAAGGTCACCCTGATTTATATTTTTCTTTTTCCTTAGACAGCGACAGCGATTTGTCAAAGAAAGTATCTCTAGCCATTGAAAAGGGCGGGAAAAAAAACGGCACAAATATTGACCCCGATTTCTACTCCAATCGAAACTTGGAAGAAAAGAAAAAAGCCATCGAAGCAAAGTTCACACAAAATGAAGAATTGAAACGATTATTAATTATGACCAATCCTGCCAAATTGGTACACTTTAAACGCGGTAATTCCCCCGAAACCGATATAGAATTAATGGAAATACGTAAAAAGATTACTGCGTGAGAAATAGGTATATACTTTTATGTTGCTCTAGTGCCAGCTTTTTATTATCAAGTTGATTTATACCAGTGAAGATTTAAAATGGAACGCCAAAGGCGTTCTGGATTTTAATTCGTT
>TARA_B110000483_G_scaffold89885_1_pt1 | contig 32592 bp, 22 predicted proteins | sample TARA_B110000483 | Tara Oceans TARA_B110000483 (sample SAMEA4398176) | marine metagenome | biome: Polar Biome; feature: [SRF] surface water layer (ENVO:00010504); material: water (ENVO:00002006), including particulate matter (ENVO:01000060) such as... | depth 5 m
TCAATAACACCGTTTGGTGTCGTTACAGTAAAAACAAACTCCCCGTTCTCAACACTGTAATTAGTCAGCGAATAATCCGCCTGCTTTTCATGGCCATATTGTGACACCTCCAAGTGTTTGGGTAATCTTGATAAAATATGCGAATAGTGCTCATTTAAAATCAACTGACCTTGCGGTACTATTTGTTTTGCAAATTGAATAAATTCTTCTTCAATATTTTCTAAACTACCATACACTTCCAAATGGTCACTATCAATTGCAGTTATCCCGGCTATATTGGGATGTAGGGTAAGAAAAGACCGATCAAACTCATCTGCTTCAACAACCATAAAACGATTAGATGTATGGATATAATTGGAGTTATAATTACTGGCAATTCCTCCTAAAAAAGCTATGCATCCTCCTGCACCATTTAATATATGTGCAAGCATAGACGAAACAGTTGTCTTCCCATGAGAACCAGCAATAGCGATACAATAATGATTGCTTGAAATCATGCCTAAAACTACTGACCGTTTGTAGAGTTCGTATCCATTTTCCTTATACCAATTCAATTGCTTGTGCGATTGAGGTATTGCCGGCGTATATATGACTAAATCAGCTTCTTTATCCAATAGCGTTAAATCATCATCAAAATGGATATCCATTCCCTCTTGCATTAACTTGTCTGTTAGTGGAGATGATGTTTTATCATAGCCTTTCACGCTGAGGCCTTGCTCGTTAAAATATCGCGCAAGTGCAGACATACCGATACCTCCAATACCCAGAAAATATACTTTTGATATGTCTTTTAAGTCTTTCATTAAATGCTTGACAAAATACTTTGAGCAATCTCCTTAGCTGCGTTTGGTTTAGCAAATTGCTTAATGTTATTACTTATTTTTTCTTTCAATTCAGTGTTACTTAGCAAGTCGATACATGCCGGAACAAGTGCTTCAACTGCCTCATTATCCCTTATTAAAATTGCTGCCTCCTTTTCCACTAAAGCCATTACATTTTTGGTTTGGTGGTCTTCAGCAACATTTGGGGATGGTAGTAATATGGTTGGTTTTCCAATTATTGCTAGCTCTGATATGGTTCCACCTGCTCGAGAGACTATTACATCTGCAGCCGTGTAGGCATAATCCATTCGGTCAATAAAGCTTAGAACCTTAACCATGGGTGAGTTTAAACTAGCATACTCCGCTTCATAGATTCTACCACATTGCCAAATCAATTGAATTCCTTCTTCGTCAAAACGATTAATTTTTCCCGCAATAGCTTTATTTATAGCACTAGCACCTAGGCTTCCTCCAGTGATAAATACTATTGGTTTTTGTCCATCCAAACCGAAATGCTCGCAGGCCAATTTTCGATCTACCCCATCCAGTGATATACTACCTCTCAAAGGATTTCCTGTAAGTTGTATCTTTGATTTTTCAAAATATTGTTCCAGACCATTATAGGCAGCAAATACTTTTCTTGCCTTCTTAGCCAATAGTTTGTTTGTTATTCCGGGAAATGCATTTTGTTCTTGAATAAAACTTGCAACCCCCTGCCATTGCGCTGCCTTCAAAGCTGCTCCGCTTGCATATCCACCTGTGCCAATTGCCGCATTTGGTTTAAAATTTTTTACGATAACCCATGCCTTTACCAGACTCACTAGCAGCTTAAATGGAAAAAGTAAATTTTTTACGCTTAGTTTTCGCTGAAATCCCGCAATTGTCAGCCCTTTTATTTCGTATCCCGCTTTAGGCACTGCAGTCATTTCAATTTTACCTTTTGCCCCAATAAACAAAAACTCTGTCTCAGGGGATATTTTTTTAATAGCATCTGCTATAGCAATTGCTGGAAAAACGTGTCCACCACTTCCTCCGCCACTCATCAATATTTTTAAATTCTTCTTCACTTTCTTTTTAGCGTCTATTTATTCCTGTTCAATTTCCTCTGAACCCATAATTAAATCTTCTAGCGACATTTCACTTTCATCTATACCTAGTTCTAATTGTTCAATATCTCGACTTACACTGAGGATTATTCCAAAAGCAAGACTTACAAAGATGGTAGAGCTCCCTCCCATACTCACCAAAGGCAAGGTCAATCCCGTGACTGGCAATAAACCGACGGCAACCCCCATATTAATCATTGCTTGAATAGTTAGGCTTAAGGCCAATCCAAAGGATAACAATGCACCGAATGCTTTTGGTGCTTTTCTAACTATAAGTCCTGAACGTATTAAGAATGCGAGGTAAAGAAAAACAACAAACACTCCTCCAAAGAAGCTATACTCTTCTATAATAATTGCATAAATAAAATCCGAATAAGGATGAGGAAGGAAATTGCGTTGCGTACTATTACCAGGGCCATTCGGAATAAACCCACCCTTAGCTATAGCAATTTTGGATTGAACAAGTTGATACGGCTCTTCTCCATCCGTATTCATAAAAGATTCTATTCTTGCTTTCCAAGTTGTCATTCTTCCCGGCATACTCTCTTCTGGCAAAGTGAAAAGCAAGGTAACAAACATGCCTATCGTAATTACTGAAAGACCAATTAAACCAACAATGTAAGCTATGTGAATTCTTCCCACAAACATTACCAATACACTGGTTGAGAATAACACCAAGGCAGATGACAAATCTTCAGGAGCTATTAATCCACAAATAATAAATACCGGGAATATCGTAGGCCAAAATCCCTCGCTAAAAGAACGCACCATGTCTTGCTTCTTTGATAGCATGCGGGCTAAATACATGATTAATGCAAATTTAGCTAAATCAGATGTTTGAAAAGTAAGGTTTACCCCAGGAAGGGTAATCCATCTTTTCGCTTCATTTATGTCAGTGCCAAAAAATAAGGTTAGCACCAAAAGGATAATACTTAAGTAATATAATATTTGAGAGATTCTTGAGAAATATTTGTAATTAATTAAATGAGTCAGGTACATTAAAACCAGACCACCACCGATAATAAGAACTTGCTTCATCAAATAATACTCCGTATTGCCAGCTCTATATTTATAGGCTAAGGTCCCGGTAGAACTGTAAACAGCCAAAAGAGAAAACAAAGACAAGATGAGCACAATGACCCATATGTATTTATCTCCTTTTATGTTTTTGGTTATTTTTTCAAACATTTCTTTCTAGATTTCTAGCTTTTATAAATTGCGCACTGATGCTTTAAATTGATTTCCTCTATCCTCATAATTTTCAAACAAATCAAAACTTGCGCAAGCTGGTGATAATAGTACTGCATCCCCTTTATTGGCAAAATGATTGGCGATTCTAACGGCCTCTTTCATATCATGCACATTTATCATCAAATCCGTTTGATGAGAAAAAGCTTCGTGCAAATTTCTACTATCATTACCTAAGCAAATAACGGTATGAACTTTGGCGCGCACTAAAGATTTAAGCACCTCATAATCATTTCCCTTGTCTACCCCTCCCGCAATCCAAACTACTGGATTTTGGATAGACTCTAGAGCGTACCAGGTGGAGTTTACATTAGTGGCTTTCGAATCATTGATAAACTCAACTCCGCCTATTTTCAGCACCTTCTCCATTCGATGCTCTAGATTTTTAAAATCCGCTAGACTTTCACGGATACTCTCCTTCTTAATATCTACTGCTCTGGCCACGATAGAAGCAGCCATTGAGTTGTAAACATTATGCTTGCCTTTAATTCCTATTTCGTTAATTGACATAGTAAAAACTTTTTTTTTTAGGTTTATAGTTAATTCGTTATTTTGTAGATATGCGCCCTCACCTACTTCAGTTTCAAGCGTGAAAGGGATTGATTGTGCATGAATTTTTTTTGTAATTAGTGAGGTTGCTATTGACTTATCGTCCTGACAATAAATGAAAAGATTCTCGTCGTTTTGATTCTGAGTAATCTTAAACTTAGCCGCTAAGTAGTTTTCAAATTTATAGTCATAGCGATCTAAGTGGTCTGGTGTTATGTTTAGCAATACGGAAATATTTGGTTTAAATGAATCAATGTCATCTAATTGAAAACTGCTCACTTCTAAAACGTAGTAGTCAAATTTCTGGGTGGCGACTTGCTGGGCAAAACTCACGCCTATATTCCCAGCTACACCGACATTTAGTCCAGCATCTTTTAAAATTTTATAGGTTAAGCTTGTTGCTGTAGTTTTACCATTGCTGCCAGTTATGGCTATTATAAACGCATCGGTGTACCTTGAAGCAAACTCTATCTCAGAGACCACTGCTATTCCTTTCTTTCTAATCTTTTGAATAATATCTGCGTTTTCTGGTATTCCAGGACTTTTCATTACCAGATGTGCATCCAGTATATTCTCTTCGCTATGCTTACCTTCTTCCCAATTGATCTTATACTTATTTAAACATTCTTTGTGCTTTGGCTGGATTTGACTATAATCTGATACCCAAACATCAAAACCCTGCTGAGTAGCAAGTATAGCTGCACCAACACCGCTTTCTGCAGCCCCGAGTATTGCTATTTTTTGAGTTTTAGTTGTCATCAATTTTTCTCTTTATCTAATTTTTAAGGTTGCTACAGCTATAATGGCTAAAAGTATACCTACAATCCAAAATCGTGTTACAATTTTAGATTCATGATATCCCTTTTTCTGATAGTGGTGGTGTAAAGGTGACATCAGAAAGACCCTTCGTCCTTCACCATATTTTCTCCTCGTGTATTTGAAGTATCCAACTTGAATGATTACTGATAAATTTTCTGCGAGAAAAACACCTACTAGAATAGGAAGTAATAATTCCTTCCTTGTTAGGATAGCTATAGTTGCAATTATGCCACCAATAGCAAGACTACCAGTGTCACCCATAAACACTTTTGCTGGGTATGAATTTTGCCATAAGAAGCCGATACATGCTCCGATAAATGCAGCAATAAAAATGGTTAGCTCTGCAGCATATGGGATATATAGAATATTGAGGTATTCAGCAAAAATAATATTACCAGATATATAGGCAAACAAGAACAGTACGGAGCCACTAATCGCGGAAGTTCCTGTTGCTAAACCATCAATTCCATCCGTTAAATTCGCGCCATTGGAAACGGCAGTTATGATAAAAATAACTGCTGGAATAAAAATTAACCAGCCAAACCTTTTCCATGATGGATTAATTAATGTCAAGACCTTCTCATAATTAAACTCATTGCCTTTTAAGAAAGGTATGTTTGTTATCGGTGCATCAATTTTAGCCATAAAATGCTCAACACCTTGCATATCCTCATGGGTTGAAATTTGATCAACAGGGAATTTTTGTGCCTCCTCATAGGAAACCTCTTGCTTCACATATATATCCGGATGGAAATACATCATTGCTCCAACAAAAAGTCCTAGACCAATTTGGCCAATTACTTTAAACTTCCCTTTTAAGCCTTCTTTATTCTTTTTAAATACCTTGATATAATCATCTAAAAAACCAATAGCACCCATCCAAAGCGTGGAAACTATCATTATAATAATATAGATATTGCCTAAATCTGCTAGTAATAGAGTTGGAATTAAAATGGCTAACAAAATTAGAATCCCTCCCATGGTAGGCGTCCCTTGTTTTTCCTTTTGCCCTTCCAATCCTAAGTCTCTTACGGTTTCTCCAATTTGAAGATTGCGCAGCTTATTAATCACCATATCCCCCAGTAGAATGGAAATCACCAAGGAAAATACCGCAGCCATAGCTGCTCTAAATGATAGAAATTCAAAAAGACCCATGCCAGGCAAGTGAGTATGTTGATTTAAATATTGAAATAGTTCGTATAGCATAGTGATCTATTTATTCAATTGTTTAAAAGCTGCTTCCAATTCCTCTTTATCGTCAAAATGAGATTTCACTCCCTTGACGTCTTGATAACTCTCATGCCCTTTACCAGCCACAAGAATAATATCTTCTGTATTCGCCATCATACAAGCAGTTTTAATCGCTTGTTTTCTATTTTCAATAACTAATACTTTCTTCTTATCCAGCACGCCAACACCATCTTGCATCTCATCTAATATGATATTGGGGTCTTCTGACCGAGGGTTGTCTGAAGTGTAAATCGCCTTGCTGCTTAATCTTGCGGCAATAGCGGCCATAAGTGGGCGTTTACTTTTATCTCTATCACCTCCACATCCAACTACCGTGATCAATTGATTCCGTTGTGTATTCAGCTGATTTATCGTTTCCAAAACCTTCTTTAAAGCGTCTGGCGTGTGGGCATAATCGACTATTCCAACTATTCTTTCTTGAGAAGAAAGCATATATTCAAATCTTCCTTCTGCACCTTCAATCGTGCTCATCGCAACAAGCACCTCTGTTTCGTCTTCACCCAACAGCAAAGCAGCGCCATAAACAGCCAATAAATTATAGGCATTAAAAGACCCAATCAACTTGACATGCAATTCTTGGCCATTCATGTTCAACATCATACCATTGAAATCGCTTTCTATAACACGGCCAGAAAATTCTGCATTTCCAGTTAATGCATAGTAAAGCTTTTTAGCTGCGGTATTTTGCAACATCACCTTGGCATTTTTGTCATCCGCATTGCTCAGAGCGAAGGCGTTTTTGCTCAATCCGTCAAACAGGCTCTTCTTAGCTTTTAGGTATTCTTTAAAAGTCTTGTGATAATCTAAGTGGTCATGAGTCAAGTTGGTGAATATAGCCCCGTCAATATCCAATCCATGGATTCTATTTTGATCTATTGCATGAGAGCTAGCCTCCATAAAGCAATGAGAACAGCCATTTTCAACCATCCTAGCTAATAAAGAGTTAACTGCTATTGCATGAGGAGTCGTATGAGTAGAAGGAATAAGCTGATTTCCAATTCTGTTCTCAACAGTTGATAATAGACCACATTGATATCCCATTTGCTTAAACAATTGAAAAAGCATAGTCGCCACAGAAGTCTTTCCATTTGTGCCAGTGACAGCTACTAATTTCAATTGAGCAGAAGGGTTACCATAAAAATTTGAGGCAATGAGACCTAAAGATTTGGAAGAATCCTCCACTAACACATAGGTGCATGATGCTTTCATGGACTCAGGCAACACTTCGCAAATTACTGCAGCTGCAACACCATCAACCTCAGAGACATATGCATGTCCATCTGTTTGACTCCCTTTTATTGCAACAAAGATTGAAGCTTCGCGAACATCTCTAGAGTCAAGAGTCAAGTCAAGAATGTTTTTATTGCTATCCCCTACAATCTCTTTAAACTTTACAGCTTTTAATATGTCAACTAGTTTTCTCAAAATAATTCCAATATTATATTTTGCCCTGGCGAACAAGATCTCCCAGCAGTTAAACTTTGTTTTTTCACTTTCCCTGCACCATTTACTTGCACCTTTAATCCTGCATTTTCAGCTACATACAAGGCGTCTTTTAAATCCATTTCCAACAAATTGGGTACTAGCCCCCCAATAAGATTATTGGCATTCATGGACATTGAATTGATTGCCTTTTTTGCAATCCCATAATCCGCGTTGATATCTGAATGGAAAGAGAAACCTAGCTTATTGTAGATCACTTGAGCGTCTTTACTCTGAAGATTGCCAATTCTTGGAATAGTATAGTCGCTTACAAGAGGATTGGTTTGAATACTTTGATGCATCTCTATACCATTGGCATAAATTTTATTTGCAATTTCAGCAAAGACCGGACCTGCAACAGCTCCACCATAATATCCATTTTTAGGATTATTAATAACCACAATACAGGAGTATAGGGGATAATCAGCAGGGAAATATCCAACAAATGAAGCTTGATAAACTTTATCTTTATACTGAGTTATCGCATTGGCAATTCTGGCTGTACCGGTTTTGCCAGCCATTGTCAGTTGACCGCCTGACTTTAGATGTCTAGCAGAACCAAATTCAAAAACACCATTTAAAAGATTTTTCAATTCTTTTACCGTTGAAAGACTGACCACGGCATCATCGATCACCACAGGACCGAACTCCTTGATGGTTTCGTCCAAATCTTTTATGCCAGAAACAAGGTAAGGTTTCATCATTTTCCCATCGTTTGCAATGGCATTATAAAAAGTTAGAATTTGTAAAGGGCTCATTTGAATTTCGTAGCCCGTGCTCATCCAAGGCAAGGAAACCAAACTCCAAGTTGAAGGCGGATGAATAGTTGGTGCAGTTTCACCCGTAATTTCAATGCCCACTGGATTCTGTAAATGCATTTTAAGCAGCCTATCATAGAACTTAGAAACATTATCACCATAACGTTCAGTTACTAACTTCGAAATTGCCACGTTGGAAGAATATGCAAACGCTTCCTTTACCGTGATGGTGTCATTTGAGAAAACATGTACGTCCCGCATTGTTCTATCTGCATAATGCTTAACTCCACCCTCAACGTCCACAGTTTCTTCGTTGACATTAGTCAAAAGTCCATCCTCTAACAATGCCGCCATCGACATCAACTTAAAAGTAGAACCAGGCTCTGTATTTGCTCCAACCGCGTAATTATAATACTCCTTATAACCGCCTACATCCTTCCGGTAAGTGAGATTGGCAATTGCTTTTATCTTGCCCGTTTTGACTTCCATTACAACCGCACATCCATTATCGGCATTTCTAGCAATGAGTGCTTTTTTCAAAGCGGACTCTGCCACATCTTGAATATTGATATCGAGTGTCATTTTTACATCATTACCAGCCTTAGGTTCAATATCTCCCTGACCATTCAAGGGGATATAATCACCACCTGAAATTCGCTGCATTAACATTTGACCTTCTATACCTGCAAGGTATTCATCAAACTTTCCTTCGATACCCACACGAATAGTATCCATCTTACCATCAATATCTGGATTTGGCACAATTCGCTTCCATCCAATCGTCCGTTCAGCCAAAATCCCGAAAGGTGTAATTCTTTTGTTTTTCTGCAAAACAATCATCCCCGACTGGTATCGTCCTAATCTAAAAAACGGCCAATCATACATTTTCTTTAACTCTGGATAAGTAACATTTCGCTTGACGAGATAATACCTATTACCCTTTTGCCGATTAGCAATTAACTGGTCTTTATAAGCTGTTTGAGATTTAGCACCAACATAAACACTCAACATATAAGCAAGAGAGTCTACATTATTGTTAAAAATTTTGTCTGTCATTGGTTCAGACTTAAAGTCCATCCTAATTTCAAAAAACGGCAAAGAAGTGGACAACAAGCTTCCATCCTCAGTGTAAATATTACCGCGCTCTGCATCAATAGACCGGGATACAATAGTCAGGCTATCTGCTAGCTGACGTAAAGCGGGACCTTCATATACTTGTATTTTAAATGACTGAGAAACAATAGCCAAGCCTGCTAATACTGGTATCAGTATCGCAACCCACATGCGCCAAACTATTTCCTTTCGTTTATTTATAGTCATCGTTATTAATTACTATTTTGAATGGAGGCTTTGTTAACTCTTTCAAGCCCATGGCATTAACCATTTTGGATACCTCACTCTGCTTACTTTTATACATGAGTTCTGATTTAGAAGTCATATAAGTCCAGCGCAATTCCTTTATATCTTGCTCTAATGAATTACTTTGTCGAATTTTATTAATAGCAGTATGATTGTTGGCTACATGAAGAACTCCCAATGCGGCAATAAATAAAATAAGCGGAAGATTATTAAACCAATTCTTCTCATCAAATCGCAAGACTTCTTTCAATCGATCTTCCCAAGAATAAACGGCAGCTTCTTCAGCTTTATGTTCGTCTAAATTCTCCATTATATCTTTTCAGCAATTCTTAATTTTGCACTCCGTGAACGCTTGTTTAGCTTCAACTCTTCTTTACTGGCCTCAATTGGCTTTTTGCTGATCAACTTAAAATATTTCTTGCTTTTGCCATATTCGTCGCTTATCCGAATTCCTTCAAAATTCCCTGATTTCATGAAATTTTTGACAATCCGATCCTCCAATGAATGAAAGGTAATCACCGCCAATCGCCCCCCTTTACCCAAGACATTATAGCTCTGAGTTAACATATCCTTTAAAGCGTTCATTTCATCATTAACCTCGATCCTTAGCGCCTGAAAGACCTGTGCATAATACTTGTTTGGATTTCCTCCCATGGTGTAGTTATCCAAAAATGCAATGAATGCCAATGTGCTTTCGAAGCGGACACCATTTTGCCTTGCTGCAACGATAGCAGATGCAAGAGTTTTTGAATTCCTCACCTCTCCATATTCTGAAAATATGCGCACTAACTCAATTTCATTATAGTCGTGTAAAATATCACTTGCAGTAAGGCCTGAAGTTTGATTCATCCGCATATCCATTGGCCCTTCAAAACGAGTAGAGAAGCCTTTACTTCCTGAATCAATTTGATACGAGCTTATCCCGAGGTCAGCTAAAATTCCATCCACTGGAATTTCCTGATGATAAGCAAGAAATCGCTTAAGAAATCTAAAGTTGTGGCCCACAAAAGTTAACTGTGTGTTAGCTGGAATGTTTGCAATCGCATCTTCATCTTGATCAAAGACAAACAAACGACCATCAGTAAGATATTTAAGTATTTCCTTGGAGTGCCCTCCCCCGCCAAATGTAACGTCGACATATCGACCGGATGGATTTATATTTAAGGCAGTAATGCACTCTTGTAAAAGAACGGATATATGATAATCGTGATTTTCCATATCCCCCTATTCTTTTGTATCCTCTACATCTATATCAAAATCACCCAAAACATCCTCAGCGAGATCCGCAAATGAGTCAGAATCCAATGCCAGTTCATTTTCGTATTTTTCTTTATTCCAGAGTTCTAGAGTATTTTTCCCAGGAGTAATAATTGCCGCTCCTTTGATTCCAGCATAATCCAATAAATGCTTAGGGACATTTAAACGATCTGCACTATCTAAAACCACCTCCGTCGCTCCGCGCAGAAAGTAACGAATAAACGCTCTTTCTTTTTTCTTAAATTGATTTAAACGTTCAACCTTTTTTCGAACCTGCTGCCAAACATCAATAGGATAAATCTCCAAACACTCCTCAAAACCTCTATTAACCACAAAACGGCCTTTAGCCTCAGGATTAATCTGCTGCTTTAGAGCACCTGGCAAACGCATACGACCTTTCGCATCCAACTTTAATTCATATTCTCCTAAAAAGCTCATTAGTTATCCACTATGTTTTTAAATCTTTCACAAAAGTATACACTTTTGACACATTTTCCCACATTTACCCATTTATTACCACCAATATTTACTCACATTTTATGCAAAACCATAGTTATTTTTGTGGATAACCAACATTGGAAGATGTGGATATCGATGCTCATGTTGTGGAAGTAAACTTGTAAATTGCTGGTTATAAGTTACTTGTAAAAGTTTATAAGTTTACTCACATTAACATTGCCCGCATTTTAAATCACGGGGAAATTGCTTTAAGAAACATTGGCTAATATTTACGTGTAAAGGATGATCCAAGTATATTTTACCACCATTAACTAGAGAATACTTCCTCAATAATCACAATTGGGCAGATATAAATTCTACGCCTACGATTGATGTTCTTTTTGCTACCTTTGAATGGTGAAGCAAACACCTATACATATTAAGAATAAGCGAGCTAAATTCGACTTTGAGGTTCTTCAAACATATACTGCGGGAATACAATTGACAGGCACTGAGATTAAAGCAATTCGATCAAGCAAAGCACATATCAATGAAGCCTTTTGCCAGATGCGTAGAGGGGAATTATTTGTTGTTAATATGCATATTGCTGAGTATACATTTGGCACCCACTACAATCATGTGCCGAACCAACCAAGAAAGCTTTTAGTAAACAAGGGGGAGTTAAAACAGATTGATAGAAAGATAACGGAGAAAGGGCTTACGATTATCCCACTTCGTTTATTTCTATCCGAACGAGGATTGGCAAAGTTAGACATTGGCGTAGCACGAGGTAAAAAAAGCTTTGACAAACGACATAGCATCAAAGAAAAAGATACCAGACGAGAATTAGATCGTATAAAAAATAGGTACTAATTGAATAATATGAATAAGGTGTGGCCTAAAAAGTAACCTCAGGGTCTATCGTCATCACTGAAAGAATTAGCATTTTACATGTGATCAGTAATTTTTTACTGAAAAGAAAGCATAGAAAGGCTACTTATGCTCATGGCGTTTAACAGAAAGAAACAACTTATTCACAGCACTCACCTGCCCTTAGATCAGCTTATTGCGCTATTATCACCACAAGGTCATCTTGATGCACCATTTGGTTGCCCTCTAGCAATACTTCTTCAATATGACCATCAAATGGAGCAACTACAGTACTTTCCATTTTCATAGCTTCTATTAAGAATAAAGGAGAGTTCTTTTTTACTTCATCCCCTTTTTTAACCAATATCTGCGTAAGCTTACCTTGCAGAGGTGCCCCTATTTCATTTTCTGCAGCAACTTTCCGATGTGTCTTTATTTCTATATTCAGCTTTTCATTCCTTAGCTGAATATGCCGATTTTGACCATTCAGCTTAAAGTAAACTTGACAATTACCCTCATCATCTGGTGCAGTTGTATTTAAATATTTTACAATCATACTTTTACCCGCAGAAATTTCTACCATTATTTCTTCATTCTGCTTCATTCCATAGAAAAAAGTAGGTGTTGGAATAACCCAAACATCTCCATTTACTTCATTGAAATCATGAAAATCTTTATAAACTTTAGGGTACAGCTTATAGCTTAAGAAATCCAATTCTGTTTTATGTTTCCCAAACTGCTTCTTGAATTGCACCAATTCCTTTTCAAAATCTACAGGCTCTAAATGCTCATTTGGCCGATCAGTATAGGCTTCTTGATTTTTTAAAATTATTTGCTGAAGTTCTTGCGGAAATCCGCCATGTGGTTGTCCAATATCTCCTTTAAAGAAATTAATCACTGAATCTGGAAATGAAATATCTTCTCCTTTCGTAAGAATATCCTCCCGAGTGTAAGCATTACTGGTCATAAACATAGCCATATCGCCAACTACCTTACTGGAAGGAGTAACCTTAACCACATCTCCAAACAACTCATTAGCAATTTGATAATTCTGTTTGATTGTTTCAAACTGATCCTCAATACCGAGTCCACGGGCTTGCGGTCTCAAATTGGAATACTGCCCTCCTGGAATTTCATTTTCATAAACTTGCGCAGTACCCGCTTTTAGTTCAGATTCGAATGGGTAATAATACTCCCGCACATCTTCCCAATAATTTGAAAATTGATTCAGTGTTTGAAGGTCTATTTTTGTTTCTCTTTCATGACCTTTTAGCATGTGAACAATGGAGTTAAAGTTTGGCTGAGAGGTCAGACCGCTCATACTTGCCAATGCTACATCCACGGCATCCACCCCTGCCTCAACTGCTTTTAAGTAGGTGGCAGATTGAACAGATGAAGTATCATGAGTGTGAAGATGTATAGGAATATCTACTGCATTTTTCAAGTTCGTGATTAACTTCTCTGCAGCAAACGGAGTAAGCAATCCGGCCATATCCTTTATTCCTAGGATATGTGCTCCCATATCTTCTAACTCCCGCGCTAAATCTATATAATATTGTAGATTAAATTTAGTCTTACTCTCATCTAGGATATCTCCCGTATAACAGATACAAGCCTCAGCCAAGCTGTTGGTTTCATCTCGCACGGTTTTAATACTCAATGCCATTGATTTGGTCCAGTTTAAGGAGTCAAATATCCTAAACACATCCATACCATTTTCGGCAGCTTTCTCTATAAATTTAGCCACTAAATTGTCTGGATATGCCGCATAGCCCACGGCATTACTACTCCTTAACAACATTTGAGTTAAAATATTAGGCATTGCCTCCCTTAATAATTGCAGTCGCATCCAAGGATCTTCCTTTAAAAAGCGCATACAAACATCAAAAGTTGCTCCACCCCAGATCTCCATAGAAAAGATTTCTGGATGATTTTTCGCGAAACTTTCAGCAACCATCAACATATCTCTAGTCCTTACTCGAGTTGCCAGTAAAGACTGGTGTGCATCTCTGAATGTTGTATCTGTATAAAATATACCCGGCTCTTCTTTCATCCATTTACAAAACTCATCTCGCCCCTTCTCTAACAAAATATCTTTACTGCCTCTTGGGTAGGCTTTTGATTTATCGTAACTCGGAACCTTAGGTACTCTTAACACCTTCCCTTCATCAACAAACTTTACATCGCTATTTCCATTTAATATAATGTTTCCGATATACGTCAATGTCTTCGTTGCCCGATCTCTTTTCTTACCAAACTCAAGCAACTCCGGATGTGCATCTATAAATCCAACATTTTGTTTACCACTCACAAAAACCGGGTGTTTCACTACATTTTGCAAGAAAGGTATATTCGTCTTAACACCCCGTATTCTAAATTCAATGAGCGCTCTATCTAATCTTTCTGCTGCACCGCGAAGAGTTCGACCCCAAGCAGAAACCTTCACTAACATACTATCAAAAAATGGCGAAACAGTAACCCCAGGATAAGAACTCCCTTCATCGAGGCGTATTCCCATCCCCGCAGCATTTCTATAGGCAATTATGGTCCCATAATCCGGTTGAAAATTATTTAAGGGGTCCTCCGTGGTTATTCTACATTGGATGGCAAATCCGTCTAATTTAATATCACTTTGCTCATTAATGAAAATACTTGAATGACTTAAGGGTAAGCCATCGGCTATTAGAATTTGCGTTCTTACAATGTCTATACCCGTCACCTCTTCTGTTATCGTATGCTCAACTTGTATTCTTGGATTAACCTCTATGAAATATATATTTTCTTCAGCATCAACTAAAAATTCAACCGTTCCTGCATTATAATATCCAACATGCTTGCCAATTCGTATTGCATATTCATATAACTTGTCTTTAGTCTTCTGCTTTAGAGAGGGAGCAGGAGCAACTTCCACCACTTTTTGAAAACGTCGCTGAACAGAGCAATCACGCTCATATAGATGTACCAGATTTCCATGATGATCCCCAAGCAATTGAACCTCTATATGTTTTGGGTTTTCAATGAATTTTTCTAAAAATATGGTGTCAATTCCAAAAGCCTTTTTAGCCTCATTTTTTGACTCGTTAAATGCCTGTACTAATTGATCATCACTTCTTACCACGCGCATTCCGCGACCACCGCCACCAGCAGCAGCTTTTACCATTATTGGATAACCTATCGTCTGTGCCTCTTTCAATGCATCTGCAGCCCCATCAACGTCTAATTGACTACCTTCTATAACGGGAACATTAGTGGCTCGCGCGATTTTCTTTGCTGCCACTTTATCGCCTAGTTGGTTCATTGATTCGGGTGAAGGACCGATAAAAATTATACCTTCCTCACGGCATCTTATTGCAAAATTTACGTTCTCTGAGAGAAAGCCATAACCAGGGTGAATAGCATCGACACCCTTTGATTTAGCAAGTGTAATGATCTCCTCAATATCAAGATAGGGCTTTAAGGGCTCCTCGGAAGGCCCTATTTGGTAAGCTTCATCAGCCTTATAACGATGCAGAGAGTACCTATCCTCATAGGTATACAACCCAACTGTTGTTATTTTTAGCTCTGTAGCTGCTCTAAATATTCTTATTGCAATTTCCCCGCGATTTGCAACGAGGAGTCGTTTAATTTTTAAATCCACCATTTGAACAAAAATAACAAGTAAGAATTAAAATCAAAAAATATTTTGTCTAATTTATCCCCAAGAAATCCACCATTAAGTAAAACTATAATAAATACGAAAATTTAAAGAAGAACAACATCTTTTTTACCTTAATCTAAAGGTCATACGAGTTAAATTAAAAAGGGCTATTCCTTTCAGAATAGCCCTTTTTAATCTTATTATTGATGCGATTAGCTCTTGCTTTTCTTGCCTCCAATGGAATACTTGAAAGTATGTGACAATTTCATCATTGTATAAAAACCGATGAAAGGTGTTCCTGGAAAACGCTGAAATTCATTATTTGTTATATTGTAGAATGTACCACTCAAGATCGTATTCTTTGAAAAATTTGGTCTGTAGGATATACTCAAATCAATAAGATTTGCAGCAACTACTTCCCCGACGTAAACCGCAGAATTTGCAGGGAAGGCATCTTGCCATCTCCAATTAATACCGGCACCAATACCTGTATTTCCAATATTTAATCCTTCAACCGCAAGTGAGGTCTTGTACTTAGGCGCATTCAAAGCAATATAACCTCCTGAGGCTCCTGCTAACGAAATTCTATCTTTATTCATAAAAGAAAACATACCCGAAATTTTAAGCGTACTTTCTTTAAAATTCTCAACATAAGTAGCCCCTAAATCAGCACCTGCGATGTCAACTTCTCCGAGATTAATGTAGGTCAAGATCAAATCAGAATTAACTAAATCATCTTCTGGAGCAACTGTTCCTAGTGAAAAACCTTGCATAGCTCCAACAAGCCATTCGCCGACTGAAACTCCCGCCTCTCCTGCTAAACCAGCCAATGCACCCTCTATAATACCGGATTGTGTAGTTCCCGCGTTGCTCTGATAAACAGGAACCAACTCTTGAGCTAATTGATCATCATCAAACAACACTCGATAAGAGGCAGGAGATAATGGACTAACATAATTGTCAATTCTTGTGTAATACAAATCAGCAGACAAGAAAAATTTATCTTTAATAATTCCTTTGTAACCTATCTCCATCGTCTGTGTCACTGTACTCTTAATCGATTCCAAATCTGAAATTTGCGTATAATCAAACTCTTCATTACTGATAAAATCAATCACCTTTCTTTCTACGTTATTATTCAAAGAAGAAGAAGCTGATGATAAATCGCCTGTTAATGAAACCAAATCACCCTTAACAAAATCAAACTGCGCAGCATCATAATCTGTACCATATAAGGTAGTTGCAATTAGATTAGATAAAGAATTTAAAAAGCCGTCAAAATGTACATGATTGTTAGATAAATCAGCAACATCATACCACCCATTATCATATGGACTTCTAAACTGTGCGAAGCCGTCTGAACCATAATTAAAATTGAAGCCAGAAGGATTACCTAAACCCCTTGCAGTAATACCATTAGGGACAAATAATTGCGGTAAATCCAATGCAGTATTTAAGGCTGAAGGTGCGCTAAATGCTCGGTTATAAGTTAAACGTGCAGTGTGGCGACTAGATGGCTTATATACAATCGCTGCCCTAGGGGAAAGGAAGAACTCACCAATTCTATCTTGGTAATCACCTCTTAAAGCCGCTAGAAGATCAAATTTTTCTGATATATGATATTCCGCTTGACCATATACACCCAATTGATTGATAGCATCATCATCTTCATATCTACCGTAAATAGTACCATCCGAAACTGGACGTGTCAAAATTGCATCGAAACCATATGTAAAATCAACTAATTGTTTAATACTAGAATTATGTTGAATCTGAATCCCATGAAGTTTTGACTTGTCGAGTAAAGTTTGGAATTGATAAGGTTGAGGCTCACTTCCATCTAGTTGACTAATGAGGTATGTGTCTCCTGAATTACTAGAATTCATAAAATAGTTAACAAACAAGCTTTTATATCTCGCTCTTACCTGTGCATAAGTATAACCCCATCCTACGCCTTGAGCACCGCCCAAACCTGTAAGCTCTAGGTTGGTTGTGTTGGCATAACCTCCACTAAAAGTAAAATCAACATCCTTATTGACCGCATAGTCAATCCTTGCATCAAAATTATATTTCTGAATAAAGAAATCTCTATCAAATGTCTGCAAACCTGCAGCAGAATCAACTTCAAATTTTACACCATCTCTAACCGTTCCAAAGACAAAATTAGTACCTGGAGTAGGTTCCCTAGGGTCATAGTTAGGGAAATCATGCCCTTGCATGTAGCCCCCAGAAATTTTAAAGCCCACTTTATCGCTTAGTTTTTGTGCATGACGAATGTTTGGTGCCCAAACGCTTCGACTTCCACCGGTGAAGCTTATTGTAGTTTCAGTATTATGATCTCCACGAATATCTAATGGTGACTTCGTTATGATATGCATAACACCATCCGCAGCATTTGGTCCGTACAAAGCTGAACCCGGTCCACGTACAATCTCGATTCTTTCGATATCGTCGTTTGACCCTGGCATCAGCTGAAAAGCATTAACCTTAAGAGAAGGGACCTGACCTATACGATTATCAACCATAGTCAACATAGAGCCGGAAAAAATACCATTAAATCCTCTCACAGCGACATTTGCCGAAACTAGGCCTGTGGGAATTATGTCCACTCCTGGAATACTTTTTAAATTATCCGTTGCTACTACAGCAGCAGTATTCTGAATCTTTTCTGAACTAATTAAAGTCACAGAAGCAGGTGCATCCAGTAATCTTTCTTTTCTTTTAGATGCAGAAACCACGACCGCATCTAGGCCTATTGCATCCACCTTCATTTGATGATTAATCTTAGCTCCAGTGAAGACAACCGTTTTGTCACGATACCCCACAAACTTAAAAACTACCGAAGGTTTCTCCGACGTTAAGGCTAACGTATATTTCCCATCAAAATCTGTAGTAGTGCCATTAAAAGTATTTTTTTCAATCACATTAACTCCAAAGAGAGGATCTCCATTTTCGTCAGTTACAGTCCCATTGACCGATTGTGCCATTAATCCGTACATACCTAGGATACATATGAGTAATAAGTAGACTTTTTTCATTTATTGTTAAATTTGGTTAAAGCAAATCTAAAAATATTTTAATTAGAAACGTTAAATGTTATTCACAAAAATTACCTAAAGTGTCCAAATAAAAGAAAGAAAGACTTTTGAAGAACTATCAGGTAAAATCATAAGCAAATTAAAAAGGCATCACTATTGAGTGATGCCTTTTTAATTTGGAGTTTAAAAGCTCTTTAATCGTTCGTTCCAGCTTTCAGCCCTGGATGAGGAGGTGCAGGGTTGCTCTCACCAACTTCATCAGCATCAGCCTGTTCTAAAGAAACTTTACGTTCTTTATACTGTTCGATATTTGAAGAGCCTTCAGCGTTAGATTCTCCAGAAAACTTCACAATAAATCTATCTCTGTTAATGCCATATTTCTCAGTTAAATAATCTATAACCGCATTAGATCTGTTCCAAGATAATTGCTCATTATATTTCTGGTTGTCATCTTTGTCCGTCATTCCAGTAGCTCGAATAATTAAGTCTGGGCAATCAGCCATTTTAGCAGCCAAAACATGAAGATGTGCATAAAATTCAGGTTTGATATTAAATTTATCCTTATCAAAATGAACGGATGGAAGAAGAACATTACTGCATGCAACCGACATCATTTCATCACAACAAGAAGGCGGCAATTGAGCTACACCTTTTAAATTAACAGGCAATCCCGGTGGCGAAAATGGCTCATCATCATTCAAGTCGATAATTCCATCAGCATCACTATCTAAAGCAATTCCTTTCGGGCTAACCGGAGCTCCCTCTGGCGTATTTTCTTCTTGATCTAATCTATTTGGAACACCATCTTTATCATCATCCATGAGCAACTCTTGAATTGCCTTCTCTGGATCATTTTCAGCAATCTTCTGATAAGTGTAATGTATTGGATTGAGCAATGTTGTAGATTCAGTCTTCTTCTTACTTACCAACTTAAAGGTTATACCCATTGTTGTATTGGTATAAGTATCATAACTCCTTGTCAGACCTCTACTTGTTTGAACCTTACCTCCTCCATTACGTGTTGGTAAATTCACCGTCGAATTTCCATCTGGCTCTTGCCATCTATGACCGTCAACCAGGTCATCTCTAGTAAACATCATTCTCACTTGGAAATCAAAATTCATTACTCTGTTGAGACGGAGCGTAAAACCAGCACCACCTCCGAAAACAGGCCTAAAGCTGTAATTATTAATGAAACTACCATTTTTAGAATCCGGATGCCCTTCAGCTAGTGTTTCATAAACCCCATTTCTCATTGCATCTAACTCCTGTAAAACTTCTTTTTTACTCGCTCCATCAGCAATTGAGGTGATACTACCATAGTCATACGGATCGCCATTAGCATCTAAATGATCATACCAAGTTTGATAAATAAAACCACCCCCGGTAATAAAGGTATTAAAAACAAATTTTGAACGTTCCTTGTGAAAGCGGATATTACCAAACGATACAACGGCATCCATCGTCAAATCATGCGCCACGGTATGAGAGTTGTGATAAATTAATTGTTGACTTCCATTGGGATTATTGTTGATATAATTAGCTAAATTATAATCAGTTCCCCTTATCAAATCTTCCGTTAATTGAGACTGCTGCCAATCTTGATTCCACATCTCCATAAAGTCATAGTTGAGACGCATGGAGAACATGTATGAAAATGGTTTGATGACTGTTGCTCCAAATGTATAGCCTGGAATGGAATGCTTACTACCCTTGAAGAATGCTTGATTAATATCACCATTAACTTGAGATATTCCACCTCTAATTCCTATTTGCCATGCATTCTTAGGCTTTGCTGGAAAGTAATAATCATCATTCAAATATGCGTCCTGCTGCTTTTTCTTTTTCTTTTTATCGTTAAACTTTTGTTCTATGTTATAAAGAGGCATTGAAGGGGAAGATATTGCTCTACGACTTTCGAGTGAGTATGTGCCATCTTCCGGTTCGCCAATAAAAACAGATGCATCATCCTTTTTATCGTTTACTTTTTCATCTGAAGACTCTTGAACGTCAGAACTTTTGCTTTTTTTCTTAGTCTTTTTTTCATTGATTTCAGCTTCTTGTGCAAATGCACCGCATGAAATGAAGATGAAAATAAATAATGTAAATAAATTTCTCATAGCCTTAAATATTATAATTAATGAGCAAATTTAAACTTATAATTGCAGTAAACAAGCTTATGTTGAGCTTTTATAAAAAATAATTAACTTTTTATTAAAGTTGAAATGATATTTAGGATAGTGATGTCATCGGTTTAAATCTTTAAAAAATGACAAATATGTTAAAACAAAATACTCTCTTTAAAAAGTCATATTGACAGATAAAAGAATAATTTTAACTGTTATAAAGTCAAAATTATTAATCAAACAAGTCTATTAATTATATAAGTTTGTATTTTTGCAGTCTAAATTTACTCCCTCAGAATTTTATAGATGATTAAAACTGATATCATAATTATTGGCGCAGGACCCACTGGACTTTTCACAGTGTTTGAAGCAGGCTTGTTAAAGTTGAAATGTCATTTAATTGATACCCTTCCCCAAGCGGGAGGACAATGCTCAGAAATATATCCCAAAAAGCCAATTTATGATATCCCAGGTTTTCCTGAAATACTAGCAGGGGATCTAACAAAGAACTTATTGGAACAGTGCAAGCAGTTTAAACCCGGTTTCACTTTAGGGGAAAGAGCTGAAGAAATCATAAAAAAGAAAGATGGCACTTTTGTTGTCACAACAAATAAAGGAACAAAACATCACGCACCAGTTGTAGCTATCGCTGGGGGTCTTGGAAGTTTTGAGCCTAAAAAACCCATCTTGGACAAGCTAGAATTTTATGAAGATAAAGGAGTTGAATATATAATCAAGGAACCTGAAATATATAGAGGTAAAAAAGTTACTATTGCTGGTGGCGGTGACTCCGCATTAGATTGGAGTATTTTCCTAGCAAATATAGATGCTGACGTTACGCTAGTTCACCGAAGAAATGAGTTCAGAGGAGCCTTAGATTCGGTTGAAAAAGTACGTGAGTTAAAAAATAAAAATAAAATCAATGTCATAACTCCAGCAGAAGTCACCAAGATTAGTGGAAAAGATAAATTAGAAAGTTTAACTATCACAACAAATAGCACTGAAACAGAGCATTTAGCTGATCATTTCATCCCTCTTTTTGGGCTTTCACCTCGATTAGGTCCAATTGCCAATTGGGGTCTCGAAGTCGAGAAAAATGCAATTAAAGTTGACACCTATGATTATCAAACTAATATTCCTGGAATTTTTGCTATTGGAGATGTTAATACGTATCCAGGTAAATTGAAACTTATTTTATGCGGCTTTCATGAGGCAACATTGATGTGTCAATCCGCACATAAAATCATACATCCAGATAAGAAAAATGTCTTTAGATATACAACTGTAAGTGGAGTTAATGGTTTTGATGGATCTAGAAAGGAAGCAAAAAAACCAGTCATTCAATCCATAAATAATTAGATGTGTCAGATATAAATATCTTGATTAAAGATAGAAAGGGCAAGTCACACAGCATTAAAGCCCCTGTAGATATATCCATGAATTTAATGGAGGTTATTCGCTTATACGAGTTAGCAGAAGAGGGTACCATAGGTATCTGCGGCGGAATGGCTATGTGCGCTTCTTGTCAATGTTATATCGAATCATCTCACCCATTACCAGAAATGGAAGCTGAAGAGGAAGCCATGTTATCAGAAGCCTTTCATGTGAGAGAGAACAGCCGATTAAGTTGTCAGATAAATATCAATAGTGAGTTAAATGGATTGTCCTTAGAAATAGCTCCAGAATAACTTATCAATGTATCATACAAATTCACCTTTCAATGGGATGCGGAAGCTTTCTTCACTTCTTCTTTGATGTCAATACGCTCTTTCGTTTCTACCTTCGACAAAATATACAAAAGCCTTGTTCACCACTTTGTTGCCTCCAGGCGTTGGATAGTTTCCAGTGAAATACCAATCACCTAAATTTTTTGGACAAGACTTATTCAAGCCCTCTACCGTTTGGAAAATAACTTTCACCTTGGAGAAAATATGTTCTGGTCGAACAATCTCACTGATCTTATCAGATAACTCATCATCTGTAAATAAGGCGTACAATTCTTTTACATAGTTTTTCTCTTTCGCTGTGCCTTCTTTTAAAGCGTGCTTACATTTCTGGTAAACATCATCAATTTTACCCATCAATCCCCTTTCTTTTAAAAGAGCTAATAGTGCCCTAAAAGCAATAAAATCTTGCATTTTACTCATATCAATTCCGTAACAATCTGGATACCGTATTTGAGGAGCAGATGAAACGACAACAATTTTCTTTGGACCCAGACGATCTAAAATTGATAAAATACTTTTTTGTAAAGTAGTCCCTCGAACAATAGAATCATCCAACATGACCAGGGTGTCTGTATTTCTATTAATTGAATCATAAGTAATATCATACACGTGAGAAACCATTTCATCTCTAGCGGCATCATCGGTGATAAAAGTTCTCATCTTGACGTCCTTCACCGCAATTTTCTCCACGCGTGGTCTTAAATTAAGTAGATGATTAAGTTCAGCACCCCTTATTTCAGGATTTTTCTCAATTTCTTTTTGTTTGTGTGCATTGATGTGCTCTTCTATTCCTTTTAATAAACCGTAAAAAGCTACTTCAGCCGTATTTGGAATAAAGGAAAATACGGTATTCTCGTAATCATATTCCACCTCTTTCATCACACGCTCTGTGAGTCGATAACCCAAATCCAAACGTTCTTTATAAATTTCAGTATCCGTGCCACGAGAGAAATAGATGCGCTCAAAACTACAAGAAAGAACTTCCTTGGGTTCAACACATTCCTTCAAGTAAATTTGCCCGTCTTTTTTTACGATTAGCGCATTACCCGGAGGGATTATTTTAACCTTATCAGAATTGACATTAAACGTCGTTTGAATTGCCGGACGCTCTGAAGCTACCACAACAATTTCATCATCTATGTAATAGTATCCTGGGCGTATACCGTTGGGGTCTCTCAAAACAAAAGAGTCTCCATGACCTACTAGACCTGCCATTAAATAACCTCCATCAAAGTCCTTCGCAGACATCCTAAGAATGTTTTCTATATCCAATTCTTTTTCAATAAAAGTAGATACGGTTTTGTGGTCATAATTTTCAGCTTTATACTTGTCAAAAATACGCTGAACATCCCGATCTACATAGTGCCCAATTTTTTCCATTACCGTGACGGTATCGCGTTTTTGGATAGGGTGCTGTCCTATTTCAACCAAGAAGTTAATCAACTCATCTACATTGGTTAAGTTGAAATTGCCAGCCATGACCAAATTTCTACTTCTCCAATTATTCTTTCTAATAAATGGGTGACAGGATTGAATACTGTTTCCTCCATGTGTGCCATATCGCAAATGCCCAAGAAATATTTCGCCGGCTGAGGATAAATTGCTCTTCAACCAACTTGCATTCAATTGACTTTTTGATACATTCTTTGTTTTTTCATTAAACTCTTTAAATACTCTTTTGAAAATATCCTGCAAAGGCTGTTGCTTAACGCTCCTATGTCTATTAATATATTGCTCCCCAGGTTGAGTGTCAAATTTAATGTAAGCTAGGCCAGCGCCATCTTGACCTCTATTGTGCTGTTTCTCCATTAACAAGTACATCTTATTTACGGCATAAGAGGCCGTGCCATACTTGTCAATGTAGTACTGCTGTGGTTTAAGAAGTCTTAAATAGGCAATGCCGCATTCGTGCTTTATAGAATCACTCATAGTTGTAAAAGTGCAAAGGTAGATAAAATGATATTTAATAAGCCAATATTATACAATTGTGGATTACCTTTGCAAATATAATTGATGATAATGGAAAAAGAGACAGTGAAATTTGTTGAAATTTATACAGAAAGCACTCCAAACCCTAAGATGTTAAAGTTTGTGTCTACGAGTGTTTTATTGCCTAATGAAATGTTAGAGTGCAAAAGCGTGCAAGAAGCTTCGCTTTCGCCTCTTGCCCAGGCCTTATTTGAATTTGAATATATTGATAGTGTATTTATTTCCAATGATTTTGTTACCCTTTCAAAAAAGGAAACAGAGGAAGAGTGGTTTGAACTAAGTTTTGAATTGAAATCTTTTCTTAAGGAGTATATTTTATCGGATAAAGAGATCGTAAGTCCAGCTTTTTTTGAACAACAAAAAAATCTTAAAGCTGAAAATGCAAAAGTTATTGGCATCGATGCTCAGATAATCGAATTGCTTGATAAATATGTAAAGCCTGCGGTTGAAATGGATGGTGGAAATATCGCTTTTAAGTCATTTGATAATGGTATTGTAACTTTAATTATGCAGGGTGCTTGCTCTGGATGCCCAAGTAGTAGTGCTACTTTGAAAGATGGGATTGAAGCTATGCTGAAAAGAATGATTCCTCAAGTAACTGAAGTTGTTGCTGAAGCAGGGTGAAATATAGACAATCATTGACATCCTTCTTACCTCTAGATTAAATTTGCTATATGTCTCCTATTGTTGTTATCTCAGCTTGGTTTGTAGTTTTATTTATCGCGTTAATAATTCTCTTAAAATCGGCTGATTACTTTGTCTGTATTGCTGAGAAATTAGGCAATAAGTTTAACATTCATGCCTTCATTATAGGAGCTACAGTTGTTGCTTTTGGCACGTCCTTACCCGAGCTTGCAGTGGGCATAACATCCATTTTAGGTGGTGAGCCAGATATTATTACGGGTACGGTCGTGGGCTCAAGTGTAAGTAACATCCTTTTTATAACGGGAATTGCAATTTTGATAAGTACCGGATTTGTTATCAGGTTTGACGAGCATAGGATAGAATTTTTACTACTTATTTTATCTACCATCTTATGCGCTTGTTTCCTTTGGGATAAATCATTCAAGCTTATTGAAGCATTAATTTGCCTAGTTTTATTAGCGATATACTTAGTTTATGTGGTTTGGTTTTCAAACAAAAATTTTGAACATTCTAAGCACAATAAAATCATAATTCATAAAAAGGAATACACACTTTTTGTATTGAGTAGCTTCGGCGTTTGGCTTGGTGCAAAATACACCATAGATGCCATTACTAACATTAGCCAGATGCTTTCGCTTGGTAACGATGTGATTGCTCAAACAGTAGTTGCCTTGGGGACGTCCTTACCCGAGCTTGCGGTTACAGTGGCTGCTGCGCGAAAAAAGCAATTTGGAATCGTTTTAGGAAATGTGATGGGCTCCAATATATTTAACCTACTAGCCGTATTAGCAATACCTACAGTTGTGGGTGTATTCAGTCAGAAACCTTACTTTGTCGATGATGATGGATTTAATCAATTTGCAATCCCCCTTATGCTCTTTGCGACTTTGCTTTTAGTTTTAGTAAGTTTTTTCAAAGTTACTCCACGAAGTTTTGGAGTACTTTTCTTACTGTTGTATATATTCTTTGTTGTGGGGTCTTTCTTGAAGATTAACCTGTTTTTATTCTTTTAGGTATTAACCTTTGCTACCTTTTGCTTGCGTGTCACTGGGTTCATTCATCGTAGCTGGGAAGTTTTTGATATGCAAATCTCTCTGAGGGAAAGGAATAACGATACCATATCTTCTAAATCCATGATCAATCATAAAGCGTAAATCGCTTCGAACATCTTCAATTAGTTGATATTCATTGGACCAAAACAACAATTCAAAGTCTATAGAAGAATTATTGAATTCTACCAAGCGAACGAAAGCTCCCGGAAGAACCTTACTGTGTCTTTCCGCACATTCTAATAGCACTCTTTTCACCAATTGAACATCACTACCATAAGCCACGCCCACTGCGACAGTGTATCGGACAGTGTTATTGTTGTGACTCAGATTAATTACATTATCTACTGTTATTTTTGAGTTAGGGACAATAATAGAAATATTTCGCCTAGTTGTAATCAAAGATGTTCGAAGTCCAATTTTTTTCACTTCACCCATCGTATTATGTCCTACTTCAATCCAATCTCCTTTTTGGACTGTCCCTTCCATCAGTAAAATTACTCCAGATGCAAAATCGTTAAACGTTTGTTGTAATCCTAAACCTATTCCAACCAAAAGAGCAGCTCCAGCAGCCCATAGGACTGAAAGTTTAAACCCCAAACTTTGAAAAATGAGCATAAATGTAAGCGTATACACGACATACTTAATCAATTGTGCAATTGCATATCTCCGACCCGGATCAACACCTTTTCTTCGGAAATAGGGATTGAGAATAAACTTGTTAAACAGCAAAAAAAGAAGAGGTAGGATGGCTAATACAAATCCGGCAAGAAGAACATTGCCAAAATAAAATACATGCTCGTTCCAAGTAAAAAGCTCAAATTGAAAAAACTTCTTCATTCTTATCTACCTTTTGTGAAGTAAAAGTATAAATAATTTAATATTAAAAGGGATTGCCTATCAATAATTTACTCGTCCCTAGAAGTCATATCCTAAAGCAAACTGAAAACGTGGCTTATTGACTTTCCCCGTATCATAGCCCCAACCAATATCCGCTCGAATATAATAACCCATTAATTCCATTCTAAAGCCTGTTCCAAAGCCCATCACAATAGGCTCCTTGTAAACGTCTAGTCTAGCTATTGCAGTAGGATTCTCAACCGAATTTTGTCTATTCTCTTGGGCTATATTCCCATTACCAAATGGAGAAAACCCTTCCCAAGCTGTTCCCACATCAAAAAATCCAATAATTTGAAAGTTTTCTAATAGACTTGATTTTAATTCTCGACGACTAAAGGTTGAAAAAACGGGAATTCTCAATTCACTATTAATCACTGCAAAACTATTCCCATTTCGAATGTTATGTTGAAAGCCATGCATATTAACAGCTAGACTTTGGTAGGCATAGTTGTTTTCAGCACTCACAATACTGTTCTCATTGAATCCTGGCAATAACATACCTTCAGTCCCACCTAAATAATAAACCATTTTATTTGTACCTATTGAGGTACTATAGGCAAACCGATTGGCCCAAATTATGGTTTTATAAACCTTTTGATAATGCCTTGCATCCACTCCCCAAAGCATTAAATAAGAGTTATTAAAAATTGGAACCTGCACTTGCTGTTTCAAAATGGTGTCTTCCCGCGTTGGAAACTCTTTTTGAAATTCAAAATATACATTAGCTCTAAAACCATACTTCACATTCTTCGCAACGGCTAAGGTATGATCATGCACATACTCTACACGATTATATAACCAGTTTTGGCTGCTATTTGCGGTATTCAAAGTCAGAAAATCTGTAGCTTTAACAATGAATCGATCATTCCTAAAACCAACTTTAACACGCAGGCTGTTCAACTGATTGAATGGGTAGGTAAATTTTGATTCTACCAAATTCGTTTTCGTGTTCAATACACCAAGCGTATTTAAATTTACCGTTGGATAGAATATATTCCTTATCTCGCTTAAGTTTTTGTGGTAAAATGTAAGACTTTTATCCCACCTCTTTTTGTAATTTTCATAGCTTACAAAAAGCTCCATGTTTTCGAAAATTCCAATCTTGAAAGGAAGACTTTGACCATTGACTTGCGGATTTAGATTGCCAAATAAAGGCATACGAATACCTCCATATAATTTATGGTCTTCGAACAAATCAGTAATTCCAAATCGAAGCATAGGATTTAAACCTGGCTGAGTAAATGTTGGATCTGATGGGTTGAAAGGCTGATAATTATTTACCAGCAAAGAATTGTCAAGACCCACCGAAACATTATCGGTCATAAATTTAATAAAATACTGTCTTGTTCGACTAAGCTTATATCCATCACTCGTGTTTTGTGCAAGACTAGATCCTTCATTTAGCCATGCCCGCTTATGCGCTTCGGACAGGGTCTCCCAGCCATCAAATTTACTTTGATAGATGATTGCTTTCTCTACTTCTTGGCTAGTGGTATCTACTTCCAAAAGCTTAGTCGAAAAAGTCTTCTTGTTTTGTTCAATTTCAAATTCATCCTTAAGTCGAATCATGAATTTCGTACTTAAAGTTGATTGGATATAGGTATAATCAATATCACTTTGGAGAAGAACTACCGCACCATCTATACTTAAAAGCTCTACTTGAGATTCATCCAATTTCCCTATACTAAGCTCTTCAATATTCCTATTGTATTGTTTGAATAGTTGGTTTGCTCCTTGCATCTTATATACTGCAACAATTTCCTGGTTTTTGATTGCTTTTAAGGTTTGTTTCGAAGGGAGCGCATCCTCTAATAAAATTCCTTGATCAAGAACCACGGAATCGGTCGCCCCTAAGTCCTCTTCGATTGTATAGACATACTTGACCCTATCGGCTGTGCGCGTTCTTTCTAATGTCCCTTCGTATTGAGCGTATATACCACTTGCATCACTCAAAAAAGTGTAAGAACTATCGGTAAACCCTTGCGGATATTTTTCATTTGCTAAAGGCGTGAAACTGATTTGAGAAAAAGCTTGGATGGGGTTATTGAAATCATAGAAAAATACATCGAAAGTACTATTTGGTAAAATCGTATCCAATCTTCCTGAAACCAGTTCATCTGAAGGTCTATTCGATATAAACAAAGCACCACTGCGTCCATTTAGGGACACATAGCTTGGTTGTAAGTCGTCATAAAAATCGTCTGTTATCTTCGTCACCCTATTGGTCGGCATGTAATATTTAAAAATATCAATTTGGCTCATTTGCATGGCAGATAACAATAAATTTCGACTGTCTTCCGCATAACTGAAATCGTAAACCTTTTGAAATTTGCGCATAGGTTTTGGTTTTGCTTCTCGTTTAAAATCCTCAGCGGTATAATGAATGATATTAAACAAATCTTTCTTCTCATAGATTACTGTTAGTTTTTTTCCTTTAGGCTCCCAAGCGACTAAAGGGTTGGATAAATCCGTTTCCAAGGAGATCGTTCGAAATCCCCCTTTTTTTAGGCTTATTGTTTCTTCCGTTTCTAAGTTATACACTTGGACTTTCCAACGACCTAAATCATTAATGGTGTATGCGATATACTTTCCATCTGGGCTTAACTTCGCCTGATGCTTAATGAATGATTTATGCTTCTTAAGTGGCAAGATCGATGACTCATTGATAGAATCATACAAGGCTTGTTCATTTTTAAATTTTTCTAAATAGCTGTAATACCATTGTTCTAGAAAACGATCCTGATACATCCCGGTAACAAATAGAATTCCATCTTCAACACTTCTATTTACTTTGGTAAGATATAAGAGGTTTCCAACGGCGTCCATCCCAAATACTTCTTCAACATAATTCCATAATGAATGACCCACCAAGCGCATTTCATCAGAAGACAAGTTACTTAGATTACTAAATCTTCCCGATAGGATGCCTTCCCTCAGTTCGTTATCTAATTGAGTGCTCCAGGGCGTGCCGGCATATTGCACGAGGCCTTCTGTAAACCAATCCGGCAAATTTAACAACAAGCTATTTTGAATAACTTCTTGGAAACCACTTCCTTTGGATAATTTGCCAATATGAATACGTGTAATTCCTTCTTTTATTTGACGATCTATATCGCTGTGTTCACCATTAAAATAAACAAAGAGTTTATTGTTTTTTAGCTGGACAGTACCACTTATCGACTCCACATCTTCTGCCAAACCAATATTGGTTTGATGCATGTCGGAAATATCATTATAGACAATCAAATCCAACTTTTCGGCAAGCTTAACATTTAATAGATCATTGACTTCGATTAAGCATTTTTCCGATGCCATAATAGCATATTTACCCATGTCCTGACCACCTTGGTAAAAATATATACGGAAGTTATCCGTTTCATAAAATTGCCAATCAAAATCCTTATACTGCACCCTGTTTTTACCAAAGGTAATTTGAGACTGTTGGCTGAAAGCCATGGTTCCCCCTGAACAAAACAAAATCGCTAAGACTACGTATAAGTTGAAGATATTTTTCAAGGAAAAATTCATTGTAGATTAAAAACGAAAATTACTGATAATAGTTTGTTTCCTGTAATTTAATTTTGTAAAATTTGAGGGTACCATACTAAAACGATAGATTATGATTCATGTTGCATCCTTTACATTTAATCCATTTCAAGAAAACACCTATATTCTGTATGATGAAACAAAGGAATGTATTATTATTGACCCGGGTTGTTATACCGGGAATGAACGCAAACAACTGACGTCATTTATTCAAAAAAATGATCTACTGCCTGTTCGACTTATAAATACCCATTGTCATTTAGATCATATTTGTGGTAATGCTTTTATTGCCGAGGAATACAAGCTAATTCTTGAGGCTCACCAAGGTGAAAAAGTAGTCCTAGATGCTTCTATTGATCATGGTCGAATGTATGGATTCGTGTTTGACCCTTCGCCAAGTATTGAAAAGTATTTAAGGGAAGGTGAACAAGTTAAATTTGGCAATAGTGTTTTAGATATTCTACTCACACCTGGACATTCACCCGCTAGTATTAGTTTTTTTAGTGCGCAAGATAAGTTTGTAATTGCTGGAGATGTCTTATTCTTTATGAGTATTGGTCGAACAGATCTTCCAGGTGGAAACCATGAGGCCTTATTGCATTCAATCCGTGAGCAACTATTTACTTTACCTGAAGAAACCATTGTCTATAATGGACATGGTCAAAAGACGAGTATTGGATTTGAAAAACAAAACAATCCTTTTTTTTAGCACGCTCTTTATTGCCAAACTCTAATGCTTGGTTAAAGGATGTTTAGTTTTGTTTTTATTCCAAAGATAAATCATCCCTGTAGCACCAAATATGACCATGCAAATAGATATAATTTGAGCTTGTGAGAGATTAAAAAATGAAGGGAATCTATCCGTAACTCGTATCATTTCAATTGGGAACCTTTCGATTCCACTTACCACAAAAAGCACCATAAACATAAAACCAGGAAGGTGCGTAAATTGCTTTCTGAAGCTCCACATAACTGCAAAAAAGACAAAAAACATGAAAATCTCATAGATTGCAGTTGGATATACGCCCGGAACTAACTGTGTACAATATTTACCTATACAACCGGCAATCCTCTCCCCATCACCAATCACGTTGTATGCATAATGATTACTCCAAAAATATTCCGGCAACCAACTTGGAGCAGGGCTAGAGCTAACTATTCCCCAATCACCATCTCCACTGAAGTGACAACCCATTCGTCCAAATGCCATAGCTAAAATAAATCCTGGCGAAATAGAGTCGAACAAAATGAATGGCTTCAACTTTCGATACCATGCATAAATGGAAACACCAATAATGCCAAAGGTAAGTCCTCCGTAAATGGTTAACCCACTTAAAAAATTCATTGGATCGCTAAATAACTCGAACAAGGTCATGTCGGAATTAGGCTGTATCAATTCAAATACACTTGCACCAATCACACCAAAAATTGCCGCAACGAAAACCAGCTCACCAACTAAATCTTCCGGTTTAAGTTGTAACTCTTTCTCTATAGGTTCGGGCAAGGCCTCTTTTTTAATTGTATAGTAGGTATATCCAGCCGCAATGGCGGCAACAATTGCCCCATAAATATGAAAGCCATATCCTGAAAATAAGTAACTCACTGTTTTTTGTCCTTGCGTTAGCAAAGAAGGATCATTGATCAATGCACCGATAATTTTCATTCCGATAAAATAACCCATGATTATTGGGGAAATCAAATCTTTCCAGGTCGGTTTGGCTCCTACAACTTCCTTACTTGGTATATCTTTAATCATTCCAAGAACTCCCCTTCTTCTCAGTTCTTTAGCCGTCACAAAAGCCGCTACCATGAAACCCATCGCTACAAAAAAGCCATAAGTATTTACAGGAATATCTGGTATAATATCCGTATTGAACAAGGAATTAAAAAATTCTGGCAAAGTAGCATACGCTCTAAAAAATATAATTTGCATTTCTTAATTTTTAATTTGGAACCTTCATCAAGACGCTCCCAATA
>TARA_B110000483_G_scaffold215893_1_pt1 | contig 32063 bp, 29 predicted proteins | sample TARA_B110000483 | Tara Oceans TARA_B110000483 (sample SAMEA4398176) | marine metagenome | biome: Polar Biome; feature: [SRF] surface water layer (ENVO:00010504); material: water (ENVO:00002006), including particulate matter (ENVO:01000060) such as... | depth 5 m
TTTTATGCAACTAGCCCATGCAATCGGCTTTAACCTAATTAAGTTTGAGGACAACACAATGGACGCATTGGAATGGTTGCATAAGACTCGAAATCAGCCACCTCCACCACCTTTCACTCCCAATATTGCTCTGGGTCCCACGGCAGGTATGATGAGCGCTAACATGCTGCGTAACTTGCAGCAAGGTCGGTTACAAATTGTCAGCGCTTCATTGGTTAAAGCATCGTTTTGATATCGGCATCTAGCTGCTTTTTGGGATGCCAGTGGTTGATTAGGTTGGCTACTAACATCAGCGCCCCGCCTGCAATCACTGCCACATCAAAAGTTTCGCCATACATTAACACGCCAATAATGGCGATGATGGGCAGGCGCAAAAAGTCGAGGCTAATGACTACACTCACATCGGCCAGTTGCATAGATTTAGAGATGCAGTAATGGGCTGCTAAGCCCGTCAATGCCACCGCCATGACCCAAGGCCACATCCAAGGTTCGGGCATGGTCCAGTCGGCGCCTGCCATTAATGCCCCTAGGGGCAATTGTATCAAGGTCATATAAAACACCACAGTTAGTGGATGTTCAGTGCGTAATAGCGACTTATTAAAGATAAAGGTTAAAGCAAAGCACAAGGCGGCAATGAGCATGATGATCGCACCACTATCTAGAATCTCTACACCCGGTTTAACAATGATTGCCACACCGATTAAACCCAATGCCACAGCAGCAAACTTGCGGCCAGTAATGCGCTCACCCAAAAATATAGCAGCAATAATTAACACCCAAAGAGGCACAGTAAATTCAATAGCAAACACTTCGGCCAAAGGTAATATACCAATGCCAACAAGCCAGCTAAACTGGCCAACAAAGTGAAATAGGTTACGCCAAACATGTGTTTTAGTGCGCTGAGTGAACATCAATCTTGGGCGTTTGATCACGTTCATAATGATCACTAGTAGCACTAAACCCACCATACTACGGATGGCCAGCAACTCAAACTTATCAATTAATCCGTCTAGCTCTCGTGCAGAAATGGCCATGAGGCAAAAGGAAAAAATAGCCCCAGACATCCAAACTATAGCGCGCATTATCGTGTCCTATGCATGTGAGTGGGCTGAACGGGGTAAATCTGGATCAATTAGACTCGTTCCTGCGCGCATGACGGCATAAATCTGCCAGCCCGTGGCCACAGCGCCCCACAATAAACCAATCACCACGCCTGCGTCTAAAATGGGACGCCAAGGTTGCGGTAAATTTAGGGCGATAAAAATAAATACCGCAACCATTATTAAAATAGTAAACGAAATAAGAGAGCGTTTGGTGGAGGCATAGACAAAACCCATAGCGAACAAAGGTGCCAATAACACCAACCAAGGTTTGGGGTTGTTTTGCAACCAAAGCAAACGAGCCGCAACACGGGGCGAAAAGGCCTGCTGAAAACCTTTGTAACCCTCTGAGTAAGCCATAAACACAACCCACACGGACAACACCACATAATGCCAAGTTTGGGCGGGGTAATGTAGGAACTCTAGTGCAATATTAGACAAGCGCACCACAGAGGTTAGCAGTAATCCAACGACCCCAATCGCACCCCAGAAAAAACCAATCCGACCTAACATAATGCCATAAACCTGAAGCCCATAAAATCAACCCGCATTCTAACACAGAGGTCTTTCCTAAGCGCCTTTCTAGGGCCATAATAAGCACCTTACTTACTAACTATTAGCCAGACATCGATTATGCGCCGCCGACCTCGCCAAAGCCGTAACATTGACCACAGTATTGCCTCGCCTTGCATCAAAGTATGCCAATTTAAGAGTGACGAATTGGTGTGTAAAGGCTGTTACCGCAACCAAGATGAAGTGAGAAACTGGATGATCATGAGTAAAGAAGAAAAGTTACACGCCTTGGCCCAGGTGCAACTTAGAAAAGACAATCCTTAAACTCACATTAATCGGGTATAGACTTGGTGTCGACAATTCAAAAACCAGATTAAACCTAATTCAAGTCATCACTGTTGCGCTTTGGATTAGTGCGGGTCTGCATGTTTTGGGCAAGCGAAGTTAATGAACTTCCTGTTGCATCAAAATTGTCATGCCCCAGCCAGTGCTCAATAATCGAACGCACCTCTGGCCACTCAGTATCCAGAATAGAGTACCAAGCTGTGTCTCTGTTTTTACCTTTAAAAATGAGGTGATTATAAAAAACACCCTCAAACCTAAACCCCAAACGTCTGGCCGCCGTTCTAGATTTTTGGTTGAGTGAATTACAGCGCCACTGCATGCGTCGATAATTCAAATCATCAAAAGCGTGACTTAACATCAAAAACAGGGCCTCAGTTGCAGCCCGTGTTCTTTGCAACTCTGGCGCGAACCATATGTGTCCAATTTCGGTCACTCCATGTTGCGCATTGTTGTCTAAAAAACTCGCTTGACCACATGCCCTGCCCGATTGCTTTGAGCGGATAGCGTAGAATATGGGGTCAGTGCTGGCAGATTGAGAGCGTAATACTTCTTTATAGGCATCCACATTAGGCCATGGCCCATAGGTGAGGTAATCCCAAATGGCCAAGGCTTCTGGTGACTCATGACCTGCAATATAGAGTTGCTCAGCATGGAGTAGCGCGTTTTGTGGCTCTAACACCACTTCACGACCCACCAACTCAGCCCTTGAGGGTAACAAAGCGGGTGGTGGGAGGCTAACACTATGACCAGAAAGTGGTCGCGGGAAAATGTCTTCATAGCCTGCTGGTTTGTGCATAGTGCGACTCCTTAATAGACTGAATATTTACTGGTATTAAAAACTATATTAATGGCAATAAAAATCGTTTATAGCCGCTACTGTCTCGCTCAAACTGACGCTTTTGATGAGAGAAAACGTTTATTACGTCGATAAGGGAATACGTCTTTCACCTGCCCATCTACAATATCTCGCTGCAAAGACTGCCAGTAATCAGCATCAAAAATATCACTGTGTATTTGGCGAAATATCTTGGCTATGCGGGGTCGACCTGCTAAAAAGACGTGAAACTCTTCTGGAAAAACATCGTAGGGTCCTACTGAATACCATGGTTCACTAGCCAACTCTTGTTCTGGATACATGGCCTCTGGGATTTTGCGAAAGTTACATTCGGTCAGGTAACAAATTTCATCGTAGTCATAAAAAACGACACGGCCATGACGGGTCACACCAAAGTTTTTAAATAACATATCGCCAGGAAAAATATTAGCGGCGGCTAGTTGTTTGATGGCGTTGCCATATTCATCAATGACATCGTACAGTTGTTCATCACTGGCGGTATCGATATAGATGTTGAGAGGGATCATGCGACGTTCTACATATAACTGTTCTATGACTACGTATTCGTCAACAATGTGGATCATGCTGGGCGCTACAGCAAACAACTCATCAATTAATTCTTGCGAAAAACGGTGTTTGGCAAAAGCAAAGTGTTTAAATTCTTGGGTATCTGCCATACGACCCACCCGGTCATGGACTTTTACCAAACGGTACTTTTCTTTTACCACCGCTTTGCTCATCGCTTTTGGCGGGGCAAATTTATCCTTAATGATTTTAAACACAATGTCTAATGAGGGTAAGGTAAATACACTCATGACCATACCTTTGATGCCTGGAGCTATAATAAACTGATCATCAGAATCATCCATGTGATGCAGGTAGTCTCGCATAAATACTGATTTTCCATGTTTATAAAACCCAATGTTAGTATAAATTTCAGCTAAGGGTTTGGCCGGCAGGATTTGCTGTAAAAAGCCCACAAACTCTGCAGGCACTGGGGTTTCCACCATGAAATAAGAGCGGGTGAAACTAAAAATAATACTCACATCGTCTGGGTCTGTAATTAACGTGTCGGTGTAAATGCCTTGGGTTTCATCGTTCAATAAAGGAATAATAAACGGCTGAGAGTGACTTGGATTGACTAATTGCCCTACTAGATAGGCCCCTTTGTTGCGGTAAAAAATAGACTTTAGAATTTGTACCCGTGTTTGGGCACCAATGGCCATGCGAAAGTCAGTATTGTGTTTGATAATGCGTACTAAGTTAATGACATCAAGGCGTTTATTAGCGTAAGGCACACTAAATTTGTAATCCTCCAGAATTTCATTGACCATGCTCACCACACCTTGACTAGCATCGTATTGTCGGTACATATCTTGAGCCAATACCTTGGGTGCTTGCTCTGTTGAACTAAATAGAAACATGCGGTGTTCACGCAAAGCACGGTGGCGAAAGGTACGACAGAAAATAGAGTTATAAAAGGTTTCAGCTAGCTCTGGGTCCGTGCGTTGGGGGGTTAATTTTTCAAATTCAAGTTTAACAGCAACCCATTCTCGAGCCTTTTCTTGCCCCAAATTTTCAGTACTACGAAATAGATCAAGCCTTTTTGTAACCTCTGTCACCATTTCACCATAAAGATCGATGCGTCGCATGCCAATGGCTTGAACCTGTTGCCACAACGCCTGCTCAAAACGTTGCTTAGCGCCAGATGATATGTGCTCAAATTGACTACGGTACTCGGTAAAGCCTGCATCCATAATATGTGCAATGTTAGCGGCTTGTGCCCTACTTAGTGGCATAAGAATTCCTTATTTTTCGTTTTCGAGACGCTGATGCTTAGCAACAATCTTGTCTAACACGCGGGCCACAGCAATAAATGCAAAGGTACCAGTAACAAAGCTGACCGCCCCAAAGCCTCGACTGCAATCCATTTTAGCCCCTGCCACATTTGCACTTTTAGCCCAATCGACACTCCCATCAGGCTGCGGATAATGCAGCTGTTCAGATGAACATACGCACTCAATCCTAAATCTACTTTTAAGATTTTTACTAAACCCATATTGGCTGCGTAAAACCGATCTTAATTTAGCCGCCAAGGGATCCACTTTAGTCATGGCTAGATCCACTATTTTAACTTTGCTTGGGTCGCGCTGTCCTCCAGCGCCCCCAATAGTGATAATGGGAACACGCCGATGTTTGCACCAAGATACCATCATGGCTTTGGCCTTAATGGAATCACAGGCATCGATGACGTAGTCATAATCTCGATTTAAGCAAGCTTCTAGGTTATTTTCACCCACAAATTCTTCAATTAAATTAACCTGACATGAAGGATTAATGTCTTTAATTCGGTCTGCCATGACCTCTATTTTTACTTGGTCGACGGTTGATAGCAGCGCCACTAATTGACGGTTAATATTCGATGCAGCGACATCATCCATATCGATTAGCGTGATTTGACCAACTCCAGAACGCGCCAATGCCTCAGCTACCCAAGTACCCACACCGCCAATGCCAACCACACAAATATGTGCCTTACGGATGGCCTTGTAGCTGTCTGCTCCGTATAATCTTTCGACACCATCAAAACCTTGTTGTGCTTGAGTCATTAATTCAATTACATGTCTGTTAAACTTCCGTCCATTGTACCTGCTTGGGACCACATACAACCAGAAGACTGCGGGTTTTAAAGCATATTTAACTGATAATTTAAGGTCTAATTTGAGCTACCAAATTCCACAACTAAAGGACCAAGAGTTAGAGTTGACCCTAACCATCAAAAACAGTCGCTTTATTGCCAATTTACGTCATGCCAATGGGCGCGACGAATGTGATATTCATTTAAATGACATGCGCAGAAAATACCCTGACGCTAACCATCATTGTTGGGCTGTGGTGGCTGCAGCACCAGACAATAGTACTTATTGGGGTTTAAGTGATGCAGGTGAACCGTCTGGCACAGCCGGCAAACCCATGCTCCAAGTACTGAGTCATTGCGGTATTGGTGAAGTGAGCGTGGTGGTATGTCGTTATTTTGGTGGCACTAAACTTGGCACTGGTGGTTTAGTGAAGGCCTATGGTGAAGCTGTCAAACAGGTGGTGGAACAATGCCCAACTACATTAAAGCAAAGTTTAACTGAGCTGCACATCGAGTGCCATTATGACCTCAGTGGACAACTCGAATACCTTTGTAAAAAGCATGATGCCCTTATAAATCAAAGGCATTATAGCGACTCACTAAGCCTTAACGTCACTGTGCCAAGTCTGCAATTAAGCGCTCTTAGGGCCGATATAGCCGCCCTCACCTCAGTAAAGGTGAGCACCCAACGCAATTAAAGCCTGATGGTTAAAGTGACTGCAATAAAGCGACTAAACTACAGTGACCATCATAAAGTGACTAAAGTAAAATTAATATCGTTCAAAAATCTTAGGTAATTGACTTAATAAAGGCATGCTGCACACTTATGGCCTCATAAAATAATGGTGTATGAGGGTAAAGAGCCCCAAAATGGCCACCATCAATTTCATAAAACTGTTTTTTGGATTTAATGCGGTCAAATATCTCTAACTGCACCTCACGTTTGATGTGCGGCATTTCGTCTTCCTTACCCGTCATCATTAATACAGGAACTTCGATAAATGGGGCGGTAATAAACGGTGAAAAGGCGACTTCAGTCTTGGGAATAACTCGAGTTATGCTATTTTTCCAACCAGTGTTCCACTGACCTCCTTGATCTATAAACCAACGAAAGGCTTGAATGGGTGTGAGTAAAGAGGGGTTTGTCTGTTGGTCAGAAGACACCACTGCCATGGGCCCTTCGCGCGAAAGATCGTCCAGTTTTTCAAACTCACCCTGATCAAAGGTGTGTTTAAGTATGTTTAAACTTTTTCCTGCGTTCTGTACTTCTAGGGTGCTTAGTCCGCAAGTGGCAGCAAAGCAAACCACCCCCGCTAAACCTTCAATAAGAGCACTTGCAACCAACACAAGCATGCCAGCAAAGCTATCACCCCACAAAATAATTTTCCCATTATGTAACTGATGTTCAGATTTCAAAAAGGTCACAGCATCAGCAATACCTCGCCCTTGAAGCCAAGGATTGATAGTCTGCGGTGTCTTACCATCGCTGCGACCAAAACCCGCATGGTCATAAACAAAAACATTGATGCCTTTGTTTTGAAATTCAGTGGCATAGTCTGCAAGACACATGGAAATCGTTGCTGAAGTGCCATGACACATGACAATGCACGGTGACAGAGATGCTTCCGAAGCAGCATACCAACGGCCCCGAAGAATAGACCCTTGGGAGTTAAATTCTTTTTCAACAAACATTTTAATGCGTCCTTTTTTACCCACAGTTACTAAAATTGTGATCGTCTGTGACTACCCCTTTAGTTAACCAAGATGCACAAAAGTGAGTGCAACGATTACCCATAAATGCATTTTGATGACTCTATATTTTGGTTTTTTGAAACCTAAACCGACGATATAAGCTAGGTGGGTCAGGGGTTATTGCTTTTTAACAAACTGAGACTTTAATTTCATGGCCCCAACTCCTGGGATTTTGCAATCGATGTCATGGTCGCCATCAACTAAACGAATACCTTTAACCTTAGTGCCTACTTTTACCACTAGTGAGGAGCCTTTGACTTTAAGGTCTTTAATGACCGTAACGGTGTCGCCATCCTGTAAAAGGTTGCCATTACTGTCATGAATTTGTTTGCCATCTAAATGCTCACCACTACCCTCAGAGGCATCCTCAGAGGCCCTTGCTGACCACTCATGGGCACATTCTGGGCACATGTACTGGCCCGCGTCTTGGTAAGTGTATTCAGAGTTACACTTGGGGCAGTGAGGTAAATCAGACATAAATAATCTCTTTTAAAGCCAGCCTATTTTAACCCTCAAGCTTAACACGAAAGCTCAGTGATATTGCTCCAGCAAGCAAGGCGCTTATTTACCAAGAGGTCTGAGCTACGCTTGTTATTTTTAGACAAGAACATGAATCACTAAGCTCGGCCTTTAAGTTGCTTGTAGTGCCTAAATTGAAATGCGCCTAAAATAGCCGACAACAGAGCTAACACAAAGGTGAATCTAATGCCCAATGGATCGACGATCACTGCCCCTAAACTGATTAATACAATAATCAGTAAGGACCAACCATAGTCACCAAGTACAAAAAACATAACCTCATGAGGTTTTATCTGTTGGCGTAAGGATGTCACTAAAAGAATCATGCCATTAACGACTAAAATAATACCAATGGAATGAATCAACATGGTTTTTTCAGTGCCGATCCACAAGTTCACCACATCAGTTTTGAGTAACATTACTAAACCCAAAGTTAGCCAAAAGCCACTATTGATTCGCAATAATAAATTTAAACTCATGCTAACCTCGTAAGCGTCTTATTTTAAAACTACGGCCCTTAATCTTACCTTCACTGAGGCGATTAAAGGCTGTTTTACCATGGGCTTGGGTGACTGCTACATAAGCCCATTGGTCACCCACCTGTATTTTACCAATCTCTGAGGCAGGCACACCCTCATCTCCAGTTAACGCTCCGACGATATCACCCGCCCTCACCTTTTGCTTTTTCCCACCACCAATTTGAAGGGTGATCATGGGGGCAAAAAATGCGGGTTGGCGCAATAATGATAGAGGTGGCAAATCATCACGCTCCAGCTTTTGTTTGAGGTAGTCTTCTAGCAACCCAATTTTGTGGTTTTCTTTTTGGGTATGCAACGTGCAGGCAATGCCCTGTGCACCAGCCCTGCCCGTGCGGCCAATACGATGGGTATGAACTTCCAATTCACGGGCAATCTGATAATTAATAACAAGATCCAAGGCTTCAATATCTAAACCCCGCGCAGCCACATCGGTGGCCACCAATATTGAGGCACTGCGATTTGAAAAACGCACTAAGGTTTGGTCCCGTTGCTTTTGTTCTAAATCACCATGCAAGGCTAAAGCTTCATAGCCCACCCCGCGCAACTCATTAGCCACTTGGTCAGTTTCAATCTTAGTATTGCAAAAAATGAGCGTCGATTCAGGTTGATGAGCTTGTAATAAAAGTCTAACAGCCTCGATACGGGCATCATCATTTTCAACCTCATAGAGGTTTTGAATGATGCTTTTTTTGCTATGGCTATCCTGCACTTCGACCATGATCGGAGACTGCATGATTCGATTTGCAGTGTGTTCTATTTTAGGCGGGTAGGTTGCACTAAATAGAAGAGTTTGGCGCTGTTTAGGCATGTAACTAATAATGTCATCAAGGGCCTGCTGAAAACCCATATCCAGCATTCTATCAGCCTCGTCTAATACTAAAGTGGTGAGATTATCAAGATTTAGATTGGCTTTACGCAGGTGTTCTTCTACTCGGCCCGGCGTACCTACAACAATATGGGCGCCATGCTCCAACGAACCAACTTGCGGCCCAAAAGCCATGCCACCGCACAAAGTGAGCACTTTAATATTATGAATACCACGGGCTAGTTTGCGTATTTCTACTGCCACTTGATCTGCTAACTCACGGGTGGGGCACAATACCAAGGTTTGCACTCGAAACCGTTTTACCTCAAGTTTATTTAATAAACCCAAAGCAAAGGTTGCCGTTTTACCAGACCCTGTTTTGGCCTTAGCAATGACATCCTTATTGGATAAAATTGATGGTAAAGCTTGCGCCTGAATGGGCGTCATTTCTGCATACCCTAGGCTGGAAAGATTATCGACTAAGGCAGAATTCAATCCTAAACTGGAAAAATCGTAGCGTGACAAAGGCATTCTCGTATTATGTTTTGGAACAGCAGGCAACTATAAATGCGTGGCTGCATTAAACTGCAGCAATATTAAAAACCACTTATGTGTTTGCAGTGCGCTCGTTCAAGATTGGAACATAGTCTAATCAATCGCAGGGGACGCTATTCTAACAGAATTATGCCTGCTTAGTTGTTTAACATTTCCTCTAACAACTGGCGGCGTTGGTCTATCTGGTCTCCTTGTAAAACAAACCCACAAACTCTGCCTGCTTCATTTTTAAAACGCGCACTGATGCCTGCTTCAGTTTGTTGTAATTGCCATTCGCCTAACTGTCCTAAGGGCGGCGGTAACAGCGTGATGGGGCAAGCGGGTGTCTTGACAACAACGGTCATTAAGGGGTAATTCACCTCTGTGGAGGTACCGGTTAATGTCTGCGATAAAGCTTGGATACCCCAGTAAATCGGTGCAATATAGGGCTGCAACTGACCATTGAACTCTACACAATCACCTAAAGCATAGATATGTGGCACATTCGTCATTAGTCGGGCATCTGTTTTGATGCCCACCCCACAAGTAATACCACTGTTGATGGCTAATTTTGTGCGCGCCTGCAAGCCTACCGCAGAGACAATAATGTCCACTTGTATTAGTTCATCATTATTGAGAGTGACTAAGTAACCTTTTTGCGGTTGGTTTGGGTCCGTGTAATTAATGGTCTTAATGGTGTTATTCAAGTACCAGTTTACACCCATGCTAGAGAGCGCCTTTTGCAACCGCAAGCCCACAGGATGGGGGATCAAACGATCCATGGGCCACGACGTTAAACCGACCACATGTACCTGTTTACCCACTGACGCTAGATCATTAGCAAATTCGCACCCAATGAGGCCATTACCAATCAATAATACCCGTTCTTTACCTTCAAGACGGTGCCGATAATGCGCATAATCTTCTAAGCTATTGACGCTAATAACGTCTGCGCTTGCATTACCTTCAAAAGGTATCTTAATCGCTTCCGCACCTTGAGCTAAAACTAACTGACCATAGGGTTGCTGGCCTATATTGGTGAACAATATTTGTGCCTTAGAGTCGATCCGTTCAACCGTGCAGTGGGTAATAATGCGAATTTTCAAACGGTGGGCTCTATCGAGGGGCAACTCCACCACTAAGTCCTTAGCAGTCTCTTGCATAGCTAAGCCCGTCGATAGGGCTGGCTTAGAATAATGCATGCCTTGGTCTTGGGTTAACACCACCACCTCTAACTGGGCATTGAGTTTCACAATGGTTTCTGCAAGATTATAGCCGGCATAGCCTGAACCTATTATAACAATAGGGCCTTGAGGCTTTTCAGTGGCCTCCAGCACTAACGTCGCTGCCGTGGCATTAGCTCCTGACTGAATAGGCTCTGCAGGCATTTCAATCATTTCAAAATCTTCTTTGCCTACCAGACAATCTGGGCATAACCAATCATCTGGCACATCATCCCAACGAGTGCCCGGTTCTATACCATCATGGGGCCAGCCAAGGGCTTCGTCATAAATAAAGCCACAAATAATACACAGCCATTTTTTATAGGGCGCAGATTCGTCATGAAGTGACATACATAATTCTCTAAGGGGTTAAGCGAATGGCAATGTTTTTGGTGCGGACGTAATTATACAAAGCTTCTTGACCTTTTTCACGTCCAAATCCAGATTTTCCCACACCACCAAAAGGTGTACTAATACCACCAGCAAACCACTCATTAACAAATACCTGACCGGCAACTAAGGCCCGACTGGCGCGCAAGGCTAAACTTACATTTTGAGTAAATACGCCCGCCACCAAACCAAAATCAGTGCCATTGGCCATGGCGTAGGCTTGCTGCTCACTGTCAAATTTCATTAACACCAATACGGGTCCAAATACTTCTTGCTGCGCTATTTCTGTATCTACGGCAGCCTCAATAATAGTAGGGGGCATAAAATACCCTGTCCTAAGTAGGGCTTCACCTCCGATTAAACACTTAGCACCCTGTGCTTTAGCACCCGCACACATGGCCACAATTTTATCCAACTGCGCTTGCGTTAGAATGGGGGTTACATCGGCTTCATCTTTGCCTGATCCAACAGATTTGGCAGCAAAAGAAGTCACTAAACGCTGCTTAACTTCATCATAAATGCTCTCATGCACAATGAGCCTAGACATGGCCGAACAAACCTGTCCAGAATTAAATAAATTTCCCACTTCAGCGCTGGTAATGACTTGATCTAAGTCAGCATCTGCAAATACCACACCTGCAGACTTTCCACCCAACTCCATGACACAGGGCACCACATATTCGGTGGCCGCTTGCATGATAGACTGGCCCGTGGCGACAGAGCCTGTAAATACAATTTGATCGATATCACCATGAGACACAAGCGCTGCACCCGCCTCGTGGCCATAACCACATATTATGTTCACCGCTCCAGGAGGCACTTTGGCCTTAACTATGGCTTCTGCAAGCAACGACACGGCCAAGGGTGTTAATTCGGGAGACTTGATGACGACACTGTTACCTGCCGCCAAGGCAGGCGCTAATGATCGAGCCACTAACGACACAGGGAAGTTCCATGGAATCACCTGAGCGGACACACCGAATGGTTCATACTCGGTAAAGTCTACTAACCCTTCCCCTAAGGGAATAGACTTACCTTCAATCTTATCAGCCATGCCTGCATAATATTCAAAGTAACGCGCTGCCTCCTCGAATTCCCACTCCGCTTTACTCAAAGGTTTGCCATTTTCTAGGCACAATAATTCCCCACCCTGCTTGGCAAGGGCCCTAATTTGGGCTGCAATAGTATGTAACAATTGCATCCGTTCGTAGGGAGCCATATCTGCCATAAGTCTTAGCTCATGACATTGGCGAGCGGCACTCACCGCTTCATCGACCTGCTGGGAAGTGGCACAGGCTATGGTCCCAATGAGCTCTCCAGTTGCAGGATTTTCTACCTCAATGCACTGTTCACTATCCACCCACTGTCCGTTAATAAAATTAGTCCGGTGAGTCACGCCCTGCTGCAACTGATTCATCACTTTAATTCCTTGTTGATTGTGTGCTTACAATTAAACGTTTGGCAGCCCATTGGTGAAAGTAATGTGTCGGATTATCTAATATGGGAGAGAACTTGCCCCCTTTAAATCCAGGCGAAGCACGACCCCGTTGCATGCCCTCTACTACGCCTATGTCTTCACCAAACACTTCTTTCCAAGCCTTTAAAGTTGCGTCTCGACAGCCCTTAAAAGTTTCCCCTATAGACTCATCACCCACATACATTAAGCGCACGTGTTCGACTGTCTGACTATGTGTAATGGGTTCTAATACAATCGCAAACGTGTGGTCAGCTTGGATACCCAAGAGCACATTAGGAAATACGGTAATGTATTCCGCTTCTTTCATGCGCTCTGTCTGCCATTCTGGAAACACCGGCAACTGTGTTCCTGCAGAATCAGCTAAGTTGTATACATTGGTGCCTTGACCTGCAAATTCATTGGCAAACATAATGTGGTAATGATCTTGAATACGAGAATATACGTTAAGCTTGGGATGAATCCATGGCAAATGATAGCTTTCACAGTAATTTTCTACGGCTAATTTCCAGTTACAAGCCACATTCAAGGTAAAAGCGCCTTGTAACTGGTCTCCCACTGGATCCTCTCTGCGCATACGGGCATAACCAGAATCACCTAAAAAAGGCTGCCAACGGGCCATCACTGGTGCAATAAACTGCTCAAACGGTTGAGCCTGTCCATCAAGGTTTACAAACACGATGTCAAACCAAACCGAACTAGACAACTGCTTCATGCCGTGTTGTTCACAGTTAAAGCTATCCAGTTTATGCACCCCGACACCACCCAAGTGGGGAGTGCCTTTAAGTTGCCCTGTTAAATCATAGGTCCATGAGTGATAAGGACACCGAATATTGCCTTGCACTGGACCTGCTGTATTGATCAGTATCATTCCACGGTGACTACAGACATTATGAAACACCCGAATCACATCATCTTGACCACGCACAATGACCAATGGTAAGCCCATAAACGTAATCGGTTTAACGTATCCTAAAGTAGATAAATCCCCAGCAAAACCAATGCCAGACCATGTCTTACCCAAAATACGGTCTCGCTCTTCGGCTAGCATATCTGGGTCATGGTAAAGAGCGTTAGGAAGGCCACTCGCATCTTCAATGGGCAGCATGATGTTTTCAAGGCTAGTGAGTGGAATACGGTCTAAGATGTCCATGTTAGGATCCTAAAATTGACGTCAATCAAACGATAGCCACACTTTGCATGAAAAGAGTTTTATGCACAAACAACTTAACCACTGACTCAGCAGAGCTCTCATTCGTTACTACTTTATCAAAGGCCACTAACACATTAAGTGGTGGTGAAATTTTGATGGCTAAAGACATGATTAAAATCTGTACATTACGTGCTCTGGAGTATGCCGTGCTTGGAAGCTTTATTAAACCGTAAAATATTTAATATTTTAATAACTTTTTATTCATTATAAGTTTGTTTTATAATTTACCCATGAAAAATATTCCTACCGAACTATTACGCACCTTCACTACCATTGTCGACTTAGGCGGCTTTACCCTAGCGGGTGCACTCTTAGGACGCTCCCAACCTGCCATCAGCCTACAAGTAAAGCGATTGGAAGACTTGTTAGGTATTAGGGTGTTTCAAAGAAACAATGGTCTTCAAGTCACTGAAGAAGGTGAGGTCTTACTTGGTTTTGCCAGACGAATGTTAGATATCAATGACAGTGCGGTGACCCGTTTAGCGAAAAGTCGCATTTCTGGGCAGGTGCGGTTGGGTATACCTAATGACTTTGAAGTGTCTTTTTTACCCCGATTATTGAGCCAATTTGGACAAGCCCACCCTGAAGTCAGTTTAGAAGTAAATTGTGATTTGAGTGTGACCTTATTAAAAGATTTCCAACAAGGGCATTACGACCTAGTTTTGGCGACAGATAGTTTAGAAGAAACTCTGCAACCTAATACGGAGGATGAATTTCATGAAACCATCGTATGGGTCACTAACGGCCATTTTGACTGGTTTGACCAACAACCTATACCTCTGGTGGTCTACCCTATTGGATGCCGGTACCGACAACAAATAATCAGCAAACTCAATGCGGCTGGCATTGCCTGGCGGATCGCCTATAGCTCGTCTAGCCTACTCGGCATTCAAGCTGCTATTGAAGCAGGGTTAGGCATTAGTGCCCTGGCTCAAAGTACTGTGCCGCAAGGTTTGCATAGTCACCTGAAAATCGAAAACAGTCCTCAATTGGGCCACGTAAAGTTGGTCTTCAAGCATGACCAAAGCAATCAAACAGATGCCACAAAACGGCTTTACGAATACCTTTACACTGGCCTAGAGCAATCATCTAGTTAGGATAAGCATACCAGCGGTGGCCATAAGACCGGCCGTAGATCGATTGAGCCTTTGTACTGATTTATGTTGGCTAAATAATTTCCGGGCTTTGCTAGCACCAAAAGCGATGAGCATCAAACCCAGCATCAAAGCCATAAAATTAAGACCGACAACCCAAATGACATCTTGGTTGGTTAACACTGTCAAATCGACAAAGGTGGGTAAAAAGGCAATGTAAAATAGCATCACTTTCGGGTTAGTGGCTGATATGAGCATGCCTTCTGCATAACTCAAAATAAAACCTACGCCTTTAGAACGAGTCTTAACGGCAGCGTTCCCACTTAATACAATAGGGGCGTGCCATATCTGCCAAGCGAGGTAAAATAAGTAGGCTGCGCCACACCACCGAATGAGAACAAAGATCAATTGATATTCGTTAGCAATGTAAGCCAGACCCCACACCACTAGCAGTAAATAGACGATATCGCTCATTGTCATGCCGATGGCTAAACCCCAACAGGCATTCCCACCTTGTTTCAACGCTTTAGCGATAAGTGCAAAAACTCCAGGCCCAGGAGTAATCGAAAATACAAACACAGCCACAAAATAGGCTAACGAAAACTCCACTGTCATTGCCCCACCTAACAACCAATTAACTAATTTTACCCGTCGCATGTTACCCGATCTGCAGCAGATAATGACAATAAATTCACAATTGACCCCTGTTCCTTGCAGAGTTAGTATGCGCGATTAATAGTTTAGGCTTTTGAACACCTTTCAAGGGCCTAGTTAGGGGCTATGTAGGTGCTATGTAGGGGCTATGTAGGGCCTATGCGGGGCCTTTTTAGAGGGCCAATGGCCTGATCAGAAAAGCAGATATAAACTCTTTTAGTCACACTCAGCTAAGAGTTGTGGGTAGGTTAGTGGCTAATTTTTGAACCATCAAAGGGAACACCCATGTCAGAAGTTATCACCGGCACTGTAAAGTTTTTCAACGACACAAAAGGTTTTGGTTTTATAGAGCAGCCTAATGGTGGAGACGTGTTTGTGCACTTCAGTGCCATCGTCAAAGATGGTTATAAAAGCCTAGAACAAGGCCAGCAAGTGGAATTTACTATTACTGAAGGTGAAAAAGGCCTGCAAGCTGAGAATGTAACACCAACATAGACCCCAAAAAGTCGCTTTTTAAGCATTATTTTAAGCATTATTTTAAGCATTATAAAGAGGCTTTATAAGACACTTCATCTGCCACATTTAAAGCTTTAACTAGGTTTTAACTTTTGTTCAGTTATGCTTCAGATATAATTTAACTATGGTTCAATTAATTATCTGGATTTAAGGGCTACACAGTGATGGTGTTTACATCATGTATGCTGGACCGTTGCCATCTGCACTGGGTTGGAAGTGCACTGATACCTCACCTATTTTTTGAAGGGCTTGCAGAGCATCCTGATCATCTCGCAATTCAAAGGCGTTAAAACCTACCCGCAGCATAAAGTCAATGCGGTCCATCGCCACATCACCAACCGCTCTAATTTCTCCTGTATAACCTTGGCGACGCAACATGCGGGCCATACTAAACCCTCGGCCATCGGCAAAGGTGTCAAACTCAATAGCAATCATGGACAATTTTTCAGCATGGGCTAACAAACTTGGCAAGTCATCTGCACCGTTAGCTAGAACAGCATCACCTGCTGCTATGCCACCACTTAGCCAATCAGCAAACCTTATTTCTGGCGTTGCAGCATGGCTAAAACTAAGCTGCTGATCTTTGATGAGTGCCATAAACACGCTCCTTAAATGGTGCAAAGCCAACACGACGTATCACTTGCAAAAATGTTTCATCCGTTTGACGCTGCTCTACGTAAACGTCTAATATTTGACCAATTACCAACACCACCTGATCTTGTTCGATCGAACGACCCAAGGTCTTGCCCAAACTTGCATCATTAGAAGCAGAGCCACCCAAAGTAAATTGGTAGACTTGCTTACCACCTTTTTCAACACCCAAAATGCCAATATGCCCAACGTGATGATGGCCACACGCATTGATACAGCCAGATATTTTTAGCTGAATTTCGCCAAGGTCATAGAGATAATCCATATCGTCGAAGGTTTCATTGACTTGCCGCGACAGTATGAGGGTTTCGGCATTAGCTAAACTACAAAAATCAAGCCCCGGACAGTTAATCATATCGGTTAAGGTACCGACGTTGGCACGGGCCATACCTAAATCTTGTAATTTTAACCACAAGGCGAATAAGTCACGCTGAGCAACATCTGCTAACACTAGATTTTGATCATGGGTCGAACGTAATTCAGAAAAACTAAACTCATCAGCCAAGGCGGCAATGCCATCCATTTGTTGGTGGTTAACGTCGCCTGGGGCTTGCAACTGATTTTTAAGCGCTACAATAATAATGCGATAACCTGCCTGCTTATGGTCTCGCGTGTTTTGTTTATACCATGCGGCAAACTGGGGGTGTTCTGCAAAAGTGTCATTCAAATCACGACTGGCATGCATGGCCGATAGATAGTCTGGGGCTTTAAAAAAGCCTTTCACTCGCTCAATCTCAGCTTCAGGTAAACGTAATTCTTGACCCTTTATTAGCTGCCATTCGGCCTCAACCATCGCTCCAAACACGTCAACACCCAAGGCGTTAACTAATATCTTGATACGCGCTTTGTATTTATTGTCCCGACGACCGTTGAGGTTATACACCCTCAAAACCGCGTCTAAATAGGTTAGAAGTTCTTGCGGTTCAAGAAATTTACGCAACGTCTTCCCTATCACTGGTGTGCGCCCTAAACCACCACCTACCAAAACTTCAAAACCCATGTCACCCACTTCATTGCGATACAAATGTAAACCAACATCATGCACTTGGGAAGCAGCTCTGTCGCTACTGGAACCGGACACCGCTATTTTGAATTTCCTGGGTAAATAGGCAAACTCTGGGTGCAAGGTACTCCACTGGCGAATGAGTTCACACCAAGGGCGAGTGTCCTCTATCTCGTCAGCACTGACACCCGCAAATGGGTCTGTTGTAGTGTTTCGAATACACGCACCACTGGTTTGGATCGCATGCATCTGTACTTTAGCTAGGTCAGCTAAAATGTCAGGCACAGACTCTAAGGTTGGCCAGTTAAATTGCATATTCTGTCGCGTGGTAAAATGGCCATAACCTTTATCGTAGGTTCTTGAGATTTGGGCAAGCATGCGTAATTGATCACTTTTCATGAGCCCGTATGGAATAGCCACGCGCAGCATGGGTGCAAGACGCTGAATGTAGAGCCCATTCATAAGTCTTAACACCCGAAATTCTTCTTCCGGAATTTCTCCCGCTAGATAACGACGTGTTTGGTCACGATACTGTTCCACTCGCTGATCTACGAGGGTTTGATCAAATTTGTTGTAGGCGTACATGTCGCTATCCTAATTTGCTTCTCGGATGTTATGCGAGTCATCATAGCCTAATCTGTTTATAACCTAAAATACTTAAAGATGATTTACTTATATCTAATTAGAATATAGAATTATTGTAAATTAATGCGCCTGAACGGCGTTTTGATGTAACTTGTAGGCTATAATTGGCCTCGGATAATGAAGGCAAAATTTGCCTGCTCCAAGTTGCTTTGGGTACGAAGGAATTAAGGATAAAATGGTAGACTATTTACTCATCCTAGTCAGCACCGTGTTAGTGAACAACTTTGTGCTCGTTCAGTTTCTTGGATTATGCCCTTTCATGGGTGTATCTTCGCGCTTAGAGACGGCCATGGGTATGTCTTTAGCAACCACCTTTGTGCTTACGCTAGCTTCATTGTGCAGTTATCTAACCTACACATACCTACTCGAACCCTTTGGCTTGGAGTTTCTGCAAACCATCAGCTTCATTTTAGTGATCGCTTTTGTGGTTCAGTTTACAGAAATGGTAGTGCATAAAACTAGCCCTCTATTACACAAAGTGCTGGGGATTTTTCTTCCCTTAATCACGACCAACTGTGCCGTATTAGGCGTGGCCTTGCTCAACATTAAAAAAGCCAACGGTTTTATTGAGTCTATCCTGTATGGCTTTGGTGCCGCTATTGGTTTTTCTTTAGTACTGATTTTATTTGCCGCCATGAGAGAACGCATTACTGCGGCTGACGTACCTGCACCATTTAAAGGGGCGGCGATCGCCATGATCAGTGCGGGCATCATGTCTCTAGCCTTTATGGGTTTCACCGGGTTAGTGGCTATTTAAATGGAGATACTTTACGTTGCCGTTTTGATATTGGCGTTATTGGCCCTCGTTTTTGGTGCCGTTTTGGGTTTTGCTGCGATCCGCTTTAAGGTAGACGGGGACCCGATCGTTGATCAAATAGATAACCTTCTACCTCAGACACAATGTGGACAATGTGGTCATCCTGGTTGCAAGCCCTATGCTGAAGCGATTGCCAACGGTGAAGCCATTAACCGTTGCCCACCTGGTGGGGAAGCAACAATAAAGGCCCTTGCCGATTTATTAGATTTAGAAGTGATTCCATTAGATGCAGAACATGGCAGTGAAGCCATTCGCACCATAGCGTACATCCGCGAAGATGAATGCATTGGCTGTACGAAGTGCATTCAGGCCTGCCCTGTGGACGCTATTCTTGGTGCTGCCAAACAAATGCACACCGTCATCGTTGATGAATGTACCGGTTGTGACTTGTGTGTAGAACCTTGTCCCGTTGATTGTATTGATATGCTCCCTGTACAAGTCACACCAGGCAGTTGGCATTGGCAGCATCCAGGGCATGTTATTGCAACCAGTAGTTTACCTCTTAGCCATGGGACAAATGACAATGCGTAAAATATGGGACTTTCATGGTGGCGTCCACCCTGACGAAAATAAAACACAATCTAATGGTTTAGCTATTAACGTCATGCCGACCCCCAAGCAGTTAGCCCTGCCTTTGAGTCAACACATAGGTAAAGCCGCTAAAGCGATCGTTGATACTGGAGACTATGTTTTTAAGGGGCAGTTAATTGCCAGTGCTCAAGGCGTTTTAAGTGCAAACATACATGCCCCAAGTTCCGGCTACATTAAGGCATTAGCAGAACGAATTTTACCTCATCAATCGGCGCTATCAGGCCCCTGTATTATTATTGACACTGATGGCAAGGACGAATGGATTAAGTTAAGCCCTGTGGCCAATCCAGAATCACTATCGAAGTCGGACTTATTAAATATTATTCAAGCGGCTGGCATTGTTGGTCTGGGAGGTGCAGGTTTTCCTGGCTCAATTAAATTACAACCTAAACATACCATCAACACCCTTATCATTAATGCGGCTGAATGTGAGCCTTATATTACAGCAGATGATCGCTTGATGCGTGAATATGCTGATGAAATTATTATGGGCATCCAACTGGTGCAGCAACTGCTTGACCAACCTAAATGTTTAATTGGCATCGAAGAAAACAAACCTGAGGCAATTGCAGCACTTGCAACAGCTGCAAGTCAAAATAGTAATATTGAAGTGTGTGTCATTCCTACAAAGTATCCTTCAGGTGGTGAAAAACAACTGATTGAAATTCTCACTGGGAATCAAGTACCTCAGGGTGGCATCCCTGCAAACATTGGCATTGTTTGCCAGAATGTGGGCACTATTAAAGCTATTTTTGATGCTGTTATGCTAGGCCAGCCACTGATAAAACGCATCACTACCGTAACCGGGAAAGCGGTTGCTAATGCGGGTAATTATGAAGTGCTTATAGGCACAGAGGTGGCTGATCTTTTAGCTTTTGCCAAGGTTGACCTTTCTCAAACATCACGCTTAGTTTTGGGTGGTCCGATGATGGGCTTTACCATACAAGATACTAATACGCCCTTGGTCAAAAGCAGTAACTGCATCTTAGCAGCAGCCGACCTAGAACTGGCCCCTGTCGCTGACCACCATGCGTGTATCCGCTGTGGTCAATGTGAGGTTGCGTGTCCAGCGGAGTTACTTCCACAACAATTGTTTTGGTTTGCAAAGTCTGAGGAGTTTGAAAAAGCTCAGGACCACAATTTATCAGATTGCATAGAGTGTGGTGCTTGTGCATGGGTTTGCCCAAGTCAGATTCCCTTAGTGCAGTATTATCGTTTTGCTAAAGGGCGAATCAAAACTCTCAACACAGAAGCCCAGCTAGCAGAAGTAGCTCGCGAGCGCTTTGAAACTCGTGAAAAACGTTTGTCGGATGAAAAATCTGCTAAAGAAGAAAAACGTAAAACTAGAGCATTGGCCGCTGCTGCCGCTCAAGAAGCTAAGCGAGCAGCTAACCCTGATGCAGAAGACCCTATTGCCGCTGCATTAGCTCGGGTGAACAAACAAAAGCAGGCGCAACACACGACTAACTCACCCATACTTCCTGAAGACGGGTATAAGGCTCTTAAAACAGCCGCAGCTATTAGCCGCACTCAACTGAAGAAGACCAGTAAAGCGCTCGCAGATGCGCTAGCAAAAAACCATGAACAAGCCTCAGACTTGCAACAAACCCTAACTGCTCTGACGGCTAAAGCAGCCGCTGCGGAAGCTGAATTAAGCGCTTATGAAACCAAACTTGGCTTAGATCCAGAGCAAGAAAAAATACTTCAAGCCGCTTTGGCAAAAGCCAATGGGGTATTGCGCAAACAAGAGCAATGCTTGGCTACCGCTGCTGACCCAAAGCAGGTTAAAGAAGATATTATAGCGGCTAAAAGTATACAGGAAGCTGCCACTCATGCCTTGGCAGAGCACCAAAATAACCCCCGTGCAAAAGCTATACCGGCTGAGGAATTATAACCATGGCCTTAATGAACTTATCGTCTCCACATCACCACAGCTTAAGTAAAACATCACGCTTAATGGCTTGGGTGTTGCTAGCGACACTTCCAGGTTTGGCCGTACAGAGTTATTTTTATGGTTATGGCACCCTTATCAACTTGGTCTGGGCCAGTGGCCTTGCCCTTGGTCTTGAGGCGCTAGTACTGGGTTTACGTAGACGCCCCATCATGATTTTCTTAACCGATGGAAGTGCTTTGGTGACAGCCTTTTTGATTGCCCTCGCATTACCTCCTTTTAGCCCGTGGTGGCTTACTTTAATCGCAGTATTATTCTCAATCGTGTTTGCTAAACATCTTTATGGAGGTTTAGGCAATAATCCATTTAACCCAGCTATGGTAGGTTATGCAATCTGCTTAATTGCATTCCCTGTGTCCATGACTCAATGGCCAGCTATCGAACAGACCTTAAGCTTTGGGCAACAGTGGCAATGGTTTTGGATGGAATCGATTGACGGTGGTATTGATGCCTGGACCGGAGCAACAGCTTTAGACTTAATGCGTCATACCAATGGTCTCACCTTAAACGAAGTAGCTCTTGATAACCCTCAGTTGGGTTTAAGTTTATCAGTTAGCATGTGGGTCAACCTTGCCTACCTAGCAGGGGGCATTGGACTTTTGGCTATTAACGCTTTTACTTGGCATGCACCGATCGCTATGTTAGCCAGTTTGGGCTTTTGTGCTGGCCTATTTCACATGGGTGAACCTGACCTTTATCCAAGCGCATCACAACACCTATTAACTGGCGCAACCATGTTCTCTGCGTTTTTTATAGTTACAGACCCTGTCTCTGGCGCTACCAGTCGCAAAGGTAAAGTGGTGTTTGGCATTGGAGTTGGCATTTTGGTGTTCATCATTCGCACTTTTGGAAGTTATCCTGACGCCTTTGCTTTTGCCATACTGCTAATGAATTTATCGGCGCCTTTAATCGACACTTATACTCGTCCCAAAGCATATGGACATAAGCCTTCGAAGTCGTCGTCTCAAGGAGACCTGTAATGAGTGCGAAAGGCCCTAACAACTTATTCAAGTCAGTGCGCAATGGTGCCTTTAGTTTGGGTGTATTTGCTGTTGTGACTGCGGCCGCTATTAGCCTCACTTTTGTCACTGGCAGTGATGCAATTGCTGCCAATAAAGCCGCGGCTAAAGCGCGTGCATTATCAGCCGTAATGCCACCAGATTTCTATGATCAAAGCTTATTATCAGCGCCTATAGAACTGCAGGATTTTGCACCACTTAATATTACACCCCCAGCCCTTGGTTATGCGGCAGTTAAGTTTGGAAGTACCCAAGCTATCGTCTTACCTGTGATTACAAAAGATGGTTATAGTGGTGACATTGCATTACTTATTGGCATAGATCAAGAGGGTTTTATTCGAGGCGTGCGCACGATTGAACACAAAGAAACACCAGGTTTAGGTGATAAGGTAGAGCGTAAAAAGTCACCGTGGATAGACAGCTTTATAGGGCGTTCCCTTGCCAATACCCCATCAAAGGATTGGTCGGTAACTAAAGATGGAGGAGTGTTTGATGGCTTTACTGGTGCCACGATCACCCCTAGAGCTGTTGTCAAAGCAGTGTATCAAGGCCTACTCTACCATGAGCGTCATCATGCGGCCCTTTATGCCAAAACGCAGGAGAATTAAAATGGCTACAGAGCAAAAACAAATAGTCATGGATGGACTTTGGAATAACAACCCTGCTTTAGTCCAATTGCTCGGGCTTTGCCCACTCCTAGCCGTAACGGGCAGTGTTGTGAATGCCCTAGGCTTAGGTTTTGCCACATTATTAGTGTTAGTCGGATCAAACTTGCTGGTCTCGTTAATTCGAAATCAGGTGGCGGATGACATTCGTCTGCCTGTGTTTGTGATGATTATAGCGGCCTTAGTAACTATTGCAGAACTGACTATGCAAGCCTTGACCTATGAGCTGTATCAAATATTAGGAATTTTTATTCCACTCATTGTGACTAACTGTGCCATTCTAGGCAGAGCAGACGCTTATGCTCGCAAAAACCCACCGCTGTTAGCCGTGTTAGATGGTTTAAGCATGGGCCTTGGGTTTGCTGTTGTATTATTTATACTTGGGGCGATGCGTGAATTTTTAGGCCAGGGAACTCTGTTTGCAGACATGCACTTATTACTAGGTCCCATCGCAAAAGACTGGACACTAGTGATTATATCCGACTATCGTGGCTTTTTGTTTGCAGTGTTGCCCCCTGGGGCATTTGTGGGTATGGGGTTAATCATTGCTGCCAAAAACTGTTTTGATCAATACCAAAAAACACAAAAACTTAAGGCTAACCCTCTAGCAGAAGCGGGTGGCAAGCGGGTTAGGGTAACTGGCATCATTGCTTAACATCAAAACTGGATACTGCAATGAATAAAAGCAAACGTGAACAAATCTTTGCCCGTTTAAAGGCTGATAATCCAGTACCAGAAACAGAGTTAAACTTTAGTAATCATTATGAGCTTTTGGTGGCTGTAGCGCTTTCTGCCCAAGCCACAGATGTGAGTGTAAACAAGGCTACAAATGAGTTGTTTAAGGTGGCTAATACGCCACAAGCCATGCTCAACCTGGGTTTAGAGGGTTTAAAACAGCACATTAAAACCATTGGCCTATACAACAGTAAAGCCAAGCATGTGATGCAAGCTGCAACGATGTTGGTAGACCTCCATAACGGCATAGTCCCGGAGACTAGAGAAGCTCTCGAAGCCTTACCTGGCGTGGGTAGAAAAACAGCTAACGTGGTGCTAAATACCGCCTTTAGACAAATTGCTATGGCTGTAGATACCCATATTTTTCGCTGGTCTAACCGCACGCGAGTGGCACCTGGTAAAGACGTGATAGAAGTAGAAAAAAAACTATTGAAATTTGTGCCCAACGAATACCTTTTAGATGCACACCATTGGATGATACTTCATGGACGTTATGTTTGTGTTGCGAGAAAACCAAGATGTGGTGCCTGCACGATTGAAAATCTTTGTGAATTTAAACACAAAACTTCAGATTAAGTTATGTGCTAGATTGCTTGGCATTTTCCAAAAACTGGCACATACTAATCATCAAAATTACGCACATTTAATGAAAGATTTTACCCTATGTTTAGGCTTTTGTTCCGATATCTACTACTCCCTATAATCGCCCTCCTACTGATCTGCTATGCGGCCATCCCCCTATGGGTACCCAGCATTGCTGTCATGCTACTTAAACCTTATAACTGGCAAGAAATAGAACTCAATGTGGGTTACCCAAGTCATGAGAGCTGGCATATCAAGCAAGTAAGTTGGCGTCAAATTGGTATGGAAGGCAATTTTACTGCAACTCTTAAAGATGTGTCATTGGCCTATACATGGCAATCAATCAATAATCGACAGTGGCCATATTTTAGTGTTGGTGAGGCCTATGCCTCTATTGAAACAAATCCCACAGGCCTACCACTAATGCCCGTACTTGCGTTAATACCTAGCCAATGGTTGCTTGAATGGCCCCAGTTTAAAGTGCATAAGTTCGAGCTAGATGTCGGTATCCAAGGGCAAAAATTTGATCTGTCTGGACAACTCACCAATCAAAGTGAAGGGCTAAGTATATTAAGTAAGATAGCAACGCCCACCCAGCAACAAATATATCTTGACGCAACCTTAGGTTTAGACGATCAGGTTGATGCTAAATTATTTGCAACCCAAAACAGTTCACCGGTGGCAAAAATTACCTCTACCGTCAAACCCCAAGGTGAAGGATACGTTTGGCAAGGCCAAGGTGCTGTTAACTTAGCCTATGGCCAAAAGTTTTTACCTGAACTGTTACCCATTGAGTTGGCTCAAACAACCATTACTCAAGGTAAACTAAGCAGTCACTGGAAAATCAGTCTCCCAGCTGAAATTGATAAACAAAATTATGCGGATGTTGATGCTTGGCTCAACCAAGCCCAAGGAGAGCTGCAAAGCCAAATACAATTAGCGGCTAAACACCCCAATGTCAAAGAACTCAGTATTGATGCGAGTCTAACACAAATATTTAGCCCAAATACTAAGCCAGAATGGCGTCTTAATGAAGGCAGCATTGTGCGCATATCCCCTGCTTGGGACAACACCACTATAGACCCCAGTTTGTATCAATCTCTGCTGCTCGAACAAGCACAACTGACCTTCAGTGCAGATAGTCCGGTGGTTATTGAAAGGGTACAAACTGCCAATTTTTTAGGTGCAAAAACCAGTTTGATTTTAAAAGGGGACATTAATGCCACGCTAGAAAATACACATTCTGTGTACCAAGTATTTGGCCAGCTAACACAACTTCAGGTGCACGCCCTCAATCATTGGCAAGGGCTAGCCAATTTAAGTGGCTATTATCTTGCGCATGCAGACGCCAACCCTTGGATGACACAACTACCTATAGATTTGCGCAAACTGCAGTTTCTAGGCGCCGTAGACTTTGATTTTGACCCCAAACAATGGCAGTTTAAAGTCAAGTCTGATAGTAAAATATCAGCAACCCAAGTTGTGAGTAGACGTAAAGCAGGCACAGTTCAGCTGTTTGCGAGTGACAAGCTCAATCTGACTAATGACCAAACTATTAAATTGGCTTATCTTCCAGAGCAGGATTATTGGACTTGGTCTAACGCTTTTGTCCATTTAAGGCCTGAGTTAATTCCGAGCCAAGGTCTGGAAGTCAATCTTGCAGAAGGCTCAACGCTATTGTCCAATCAACCCGTTAAAGGATCATTTGAACTGCGTCCCACGTCTGTCAATCTAACTGACTGGCCCAGTTTCCAAGTCATGTCAACGGGAGGCTTTAACTGGCTTGATGGGCAACTGAACATCAACTTTAACTCTGAACTGTCCCCATATATCAGTGCATTAAATGGAAAATACACTTGGCGCGCCAATACGGCTGATCATCAATTATTAGTGCAAGCAAAAGACGTTGCTTTGCCCCCATTAATGACCCAACTTAATCAACTTGAAAACAGCCTCCAACTACCCGCTCCATTGTTGGCTAATATTACCCGTGGCACAGCAGATTATGAAGCAGACTGGCACTGGAGTAGGGACAACTTATCAGCTAATCAGAAATTCAATTACTCCTTTGTAGACGCCCATAGTGAAAACTTAAAGATCAAAGGTTTAACTGGCCAAAGTCAGTTTGATTACAAGCTTAACCGAGTCCAGAGCGGGCAGAACGCAGAGGAAGGCGTTGGTGGTGGACCAAAGACTAGCCAGTTTACTGGCACTCATCAGATTAAAGCAGAGCAGATGAATTGGGGTCCTGCCGTGGGTCAAAAATTACTCAACCCGCAACTAAGCTTGAGCACTAATGGCTGGACAGCCGTTACCTATCAAATAGATAAAATTGAAGCTGAGTGGCTGGGAGGAAGTGTTTTAGGACAGAACTTGTCCATTCAGCCTGCGCTTTTAAATACCTTGCCCATCAGTTTACAAGGCATTAATCTTAAAGACCTTATCAATTTGGCCAAAACTCCCAACTTAGATGCAAATGGAGAAGTCTCTGGTGATGTAAACATGGCGTTAGATCTAACCTCGAGTGGCAATCAAACTTGGCGCGTATCTAGTGCAAGCCTATCAAGCAGTAAAGCAGGCACCATCCAATATAAAACCAATGATGATGTCGATTTATCTGATAAGGCCAACTATCTGCAAGAAATTCTTAGCGAATTTCAATTCCAGCATATTTCAGCTCAACTGACCCACAATAAAAATGACAAACTGCAACTATTGACCCGTTTCGTGGGCACCAATGATAATTTTGAAGAGGGTAAAAAAGTGGACTTTAGCCTTACTCTTAACCCTCAGTTTCATTAAATAAGCGGTTAAGGTAAGTCAGCGGATGCTGTGGTTGAGCCCCCGTTTGCTGGCGAATGATACTTCGGCATGAATACCCAGTGGCTAGAATAGTGCCCGCATTATTGATGGCATCTTGCACTGGCTGGTGCCAGCTCATTTGATAGAGTTCGTCCGACATCGCGCGATGCTTTTGCTCATGACCAAAAGTACCCGCCATGCCACAGCATCCGGCAGCGGGTGTCAGCAGATCGATTGAGAATTTGGCAAAGATAGTGCGCCAAACGTCCAAGCTCATAGTAACTAAAGCGTTTTCTGAACAATGACCCAGTAAAGCAATCTCACGTTTTTCTGGGTTTTCACCTTGAGGTAGCTTAACCTCATCCAGATGGCGACTTAACCACTCTTGCAGCAACAATACTGTCGGTACTTGCTCAGCGCCTAGGCGCTGACAATATTCATCGCGATAAGTTAAGCCCACACTCGGATCAACTGCAACGAGCTCAAAACCTTGTTGCCTGACTATTTGTAACTGCTTAACGACTTTCGCTGCTTGTCGATCAAAGGCTTGCAAGAAGCCTTTGACATAGAGAGGCTTACCAGAAGGCATGATCGGCATAACTAGAGGTTTAAAACCCATGTTGACTAAACAAGACAGGATGTCTTGCATTTGCGGTAGATCATAACAACTGCTGAACACGTCCTGCACTATGACTAAATAAGGCTTTTTTTCGAGTTCGCTCAGATCCTTAAACGCATCTTTATGCCAAACCTTAACACCCTCTATGCGCGCCAGTTGATTAATATTATAGGCATAGACTTGGGGCATATTAACCAAGCCAAAAACCTTTCTTATCAACCACTGAACAGGTGGTAATTGAGTGCATAGATTACTTAACCAAGCCACTTTACTTGCATAAAGTCCAAATTGTTCTACCAATCCGACAGCATAGTCTCCCAAGGGTCGACGGTTTCGTTTGAAGTAATGTTGCAAAAAGCGACTACGATAAGTCGGTATATCAACTTTGATGGGGCAAGCAGTGGTGCAGGCTTTACATGCCAAGCAGGTTTGCATCGATTGATAAACTTGGTGCTCTAGCTCTGCATCAGCACCACCTTGAGCCTCTTGCTTTAACCATTCCCTTAATAAACTCGCTCTGCCCTTGGGCGACTGAACACGATCTTTAGTGGCTTTATAGGAGGGACACATGGCCGCTTCTGGCTGATAGTTAAAACACGCACCGTTACCATTGCATGATACAACAGGCTGCCAATGCTCAATAATTGACTCATCGATTTGACGATCTTGACTGCCTCGAGTGCGAGGGTCATCAACCTGTACTAATTTTTTCTCCGACCCTAAAGGCGTGCATATCTTCCCAGGATTAAGTTGATTATGAGGGTCAAACCATGTTTTTATGCGACGCATGTCAAGATAAAGTTCTGCGCCTATGGTCTCTTCTGTATACTCGCTCCTGAAACCCTTGCCATGTTCACCCCACATCACCCCTTGATATTTTTGTACTAAAGCCTGTACTGAATCAGAAATCACTCGCAGTTTTAAGGCGTCCTCTGGGTCACGCATATTGAGCGCTGGTCTGACGTGCAGGCAACCCGCATCCACGTGTCCATACATGCCATATGTGACTCCCATTTGATCAAGTAATTGTCGAAACTCTACAATATAGTCGGCTAAGTGTTCAGGTGGCACAGCCGTGTCTTCAACAAAGGCAATGGGACGTTTTAAACCAGGCAAATTACCTAACAGGCCAACCCCTTTTTTACGTAATTCCCAAAAGTTTGCTATGTCTTGGGGTGCAGAAAGACGCTCATAGCTCGCATTTCTAGTGCTTAACTCGACGCATATCGCATCTAACTTGGCCGCCAATTCGAGAGCATCCATAGCACCAAATTCAACTAAATTGATGGCAGCTAATGGCGCAGCATTGAATTGATCTAGGGTGTTAGCCACAAGTGGCCAGATCACATCCCCTTTGGCCAGATTAAGTATGGTGTCATCAATTGTTTCTATGGCATCAGGATTCTGTTGAACTAGCAGATTAGCATCACGCAAAGCAGCATCAAATGACTGATAACGAAGGACTAATAATTCTTTTGCTCGAGGAATGGGTGTGAGTTTGAGAGTTAATTCTGAGACTAACGCCAGCGTGCCTTCAGAACCACAAATAAGTTTGCTTAAATCAAAACTATTTTCGTTATGAATATGGGCTAAATTATAGCCTGTCATAAAGCGATTAAGCTTAGGGAATCGGGCATTAATAACAGACTGCTTTTGGATCACTAAATCACTCACCTGCTGATATAGTTTGGCGACCTCACCCCCTGTTTCAATTTTAGATCGTAAAGCTTGACTGGAGAGTTGCTCACTAGTGACTTGATGACCATTGGCCAATACCAGATTAAGGGCTAAAACATGGTTGCTGGTGCGGCCATATATGCGAGAACCTTGGCCACATGCATCCGTATTGGCCATACCGCCTAGTGTTGCTCTGTTGCTGGTGGATAAAGTAGGGGCAAAAAACATCCCAAAGGGCCGCAAGTAATCATTGAGTTGGTCACGAATCACTCCAGCCTGCACTTTTACCCAGCCCGCATCAACGTCAATCTCAAGGATGTTATTCAAGTGTCTGGAACAATCTATCACTAAACCATCGGTTAAGGATTGACCATTGGTGCCTGTACCACCCCCACGGGGGGCGAAGTAGATGTGCTTAAATTTTGCGTGGCCTGCAAGCGTAAAAATGGCCTTTAAGTCATCTTCATGTTTTGGATATAACACCCCTTGAGGTAATAACTGATAAATACTGTTGTCAGTAGAAGCAATGAGTCGGTCCGCTTGTTGGGGGGATATTTCGCCTACGAACCCACTTTGTTCAAGGGCATTAAGGAAGTTGACAAATTGTTCTGCGGGCTCAATCAAAAACTGTTTACTTGGCATTTTTAAGGGGGCTACAGTGGTTTACTTCAGGTGCCCCAATTGTAACTCAAAGCGCCTAACTTGCCCATTATTCAATCATCTAACAAGCCCAAAAAACACGCTTTAAATAGCGCTTTAAAGCCATTTCCTGTATGCTCCTGCGCCCTAATCCTCCTAATACTGAGATAATTCATGTCATTTGCCGAACTTGGTCTTGAGCCACGCCTATTAACTGCGATAGAGACCAAAGGTTATACCGTTCCAAGCCCCATTCAAGAGAAAGCCATCCCAGCCATATTAGCAGGCGATGATGTAATGGCTGCTGCGCAAACTGGTACCGGTAAAACTGCGGCTTTTACCTTGCCATTATTGCAGCGACTAGCAAAGGGGCATCGGGCCCAAGCCAACCAAGTTCGAGCCCTGGTGTTAACCCCTACCCGAGAACTTGCTGCACAAGTAGCAGAAAGTGTCGCCACTTATGGAGTTGATCTACCATTAACTTCTGCAGTGGTCTTTGGTGGCGTTAAAATTAATCCGCAGATGATGCGTTTGCGTCGTGGTGCAGATGTTTTAGTGGCTACGCCTGGGCGATTATTAGATTTATATCAACAAAAAGCGGTCAAATTCAACCAACTTGAAGTTTTAATACTCGACGAAGCTGATCGAATGTTAGACATGGGTTTTATTAATGATTTGAAGCGTATTTTATCGGTCCTTCCAAAAGATCGCCAGAACCTGATGTTTTCAGCGACTTTTGCAGAACAAATTAGAGACCTAGCCAAGGGCCTAATGAATCAGCCAGTGGAGATCAATGTTAGTCCTGCCAACACAACGGCCCCCACTGTAAAGCAATGGTTATGTCCAGTTGATAAAAAACAAAAACCTGCCCTCCTGCAAGAACTTATCGTCAGTAATAAGTGGACCCAAGTGTTAGTGTTTTGCCGCACCAAACACGGCTGTAATAAGCTTGCTAAATGGCTTGTAGGAGGCGGCATAAGTGCTGACGCTATTCATGGCAATAAGAGCCAAGGAGCCCGCACTCGAGCTCTAGCACAGTTTAAAGCGGGTGAAGTTAAAGTGCTGGTTGCAACAGACATTGCAGCTCGGGGCTTGGACATTGATCAACTGCCTCAGGTCGTCAACTATGACCTGCCCAACATTGCCGAAGATTACGTGCATCGGATTGGCAGAACTGGCCGAGCTAACCAAACAGGTGCTGCGATCTCTTTAGTTTGTGCTGACGAAATTGAATTTCTAGAATCGATTGAACACCTCATTCAAAAGCACATTGAACGCGACTATATTGAGGGTTTCATACCGGTTCATGCATTACCACCATCACGAGATCTGCGCTCATTAAAAAACAAGAAACCCAAAAAACCTAAACTCAAATCTGAACAATTAAGTTTACAAGCTCCTAACAAGAGAAAACCCCAAGTCCAATCACCTTTGTCTAAATCGAATCAACGCAGATCTTCAACCACTGGAGCTGGAGACACCAAAGTCACCAAGCAAAACCCTTGGGAGACATCTAATCGATC
>TARA_B110000483_G_scaffold60921_1_pt1 | contig 31855 bp, 26 predicted proteins | sample TARA_B110000483 | Tara Oceans TARA_B110000483 (sample SAMEA4398176) | marine metagenome | biome: Polar Biome; feature: [SRF] surface water layer (ENVO:00010504); material: water (ENVO:00002006), including particulate matter (ENVO:01000060) such as... | depth 5 m
AAGTTATGCAACTAGCTTTTTCAGAAGGATCCCAATATCCACCAGCCTCAGATGATTTTTTATAATGAGTAGCTTGGTAAGAAGGAAGAATTTGAGAGTTAATATAATTACACATTATTAAACAAATCAAACATAAAAACTTCATTTAACAAATTTACATATTAATATTATTTTTTTTTAAGTATTTACGTAGTTTTACATTCAAATTATATATGATGGCTACAAAAAACATTCTGAATCAAAAATCTATTAAATTTTTAGAAAAATACCTAAACAATCCATCGCCTACTGGTTACGAATGGGAAGGACAAAAAATATGGATGAATTACCTAAAACCATATGTAGATGAATTCATAACAGATACTTATGGATCTGCTGTTGGTGTTATCAATCCAAAAGCTAAATTTAAGGTAGTTATAGAGGGACACTCTGACGAAATATCTTGGTATGTAAATTACATTACTGAAAATGGCCTTATATATGTGATAAGAAATGGAGGAAGTGATCACCAAATTGCACCATCAAAATGGGTAGATATTCATACTAAAAAAGGAGTAGTAAAAGGAGTTTTTGGATGGCCAGCAATTCACACTAGAAAACCTGGAAAAGAAGAACAACCAAGTATGGATACTATTTTTATTGATATTGGAGCAAAAGATAAAAAAGAAGTTTTAAAAATGGGAGTTCACGTAGGTTGCGTGATAACATATCCAGACAAATTCCATATTCTAAACAAAGATAAGTTTGTTTGTAGAGCTATAGACAATAGAGCAGGTGGTTTTATGATAGCAGAAGTTGCTAGACTATTGCATGAAAATAAGAAAAAATTACCTTTTGGATTGTATATTACTAATTCAGTTCAAGAAGAAATTGGATTAAGAGGAGCTGAAATGATCACTCAAAGAATCAAACCTAATATTGCTATAGTTACAGATGTTTGTCACGATACTTCTACGCCTATGATTAATAAAAAATCCCAAGGGGATAATACAATGGGTGCCGGGCCTGTAATTTCTTACGCACCTGCAATCCAAAACAAATTAAGAGAAAGAATTATTGAAACAGCTGAGTCTAACAAAATTCCTTTTCAAAGACATGCGTCTTCAAGAAGCACAGGAACTGATACTGACGCTTTTGCTTACAGTAATGGAGGAGTTGCATCAGCATTAATTTCACTTCCTCTAAGATACATGCATACAACAGTGGAAATGGTAAACAAAACTGATGTTGAAAACGTAATTAAATTAATTTATGAAACTCTTTTAACAATAAAAGAGGGGGAAAATTTTAGCTACTTTGATTAAATATTAGAGTCACTTATAATTTGATCTACAACTTCTGGGTTTAACAAAGTAGATACATCACCAATATTATCGATTTCATCTGAAGCTATTTTTCTTAGAATTCTTCTCATAATTTTACCACTTCTAGTCTTTGGTAATCCCGGTACAATTTGAATTATATCTGGCTTCGCTATGGGGCCAATAGTTTTAGAAACTAAGGCTTTTATCTCATCTTTGATTTGTATGTTATCTTCCGGTTTCATAAGTATTACAAATGCTCTTAAAGCATTGCCTTTTATTTCATGAGGATATCCAATAACAGCGCTTTCAACAACATTGGGATGTTGATTTATAGCGTCTTCTATAGGAGCGGTACCTAAATTATGTCCTGAAACTATCACTACATCATCAACCCTTCCTGTTATTCTATAATTATTTTCGTTGTCAATCAAAGCACCATCTCCGGGAAAATAATAACCAGGATAAGCTGAGAAATATACATTTTTATAACGATTGTGATCACCATAAATAGTTCTAGCTATAGATGGCCAAGGAAATTTAATTGCTAAAATTCCATCCTTATTTTTTTCATTTATTTCATTTCCACTAGAATCTAAAAGAACTGGTTGAATTCCAATCATTGGCTTAGTAGCAAAGGTTGGTTTTTGATCAGTAATTCCTGCTAATGAGGACAACATGATTCCACCCGTTTCTGTTTGCCACCAAGTATCTACTATGGGACATTTCTTTTTACCAATGTTAACGTTATACCAGTTCCATGCTTCCTCATTAATAGGCTCCCCAACAGAACCCAGTACTTTCAATGAAGATAAATTAGAATTTTGAACAAAGCTTAATGGATGTTTTGCTAAAGCTCTTATGGCAGTTGGAGCTGTATAAAAATGTGTAATTTTATGTTTTTCACAGATATTCCAAAACCTATCGTAATTTGGGTAAGATGGAACTCCCTCAAACATTACAGACGTTGCTCCACACAATAATGGTCCATAAACAATATAACTATGACCTGTAATCCATCCAATGTCGGCAGTACACCAATAAACATCATTAGGTTTATATTGAAATACATTTAAAAAAGTATAAGCTGTATAAATCATGTATCCCCCACATGAATGGACCATTCCTTTTGGTTTCCCAGTAGATCCAGATGTATAAAGTATAAATAGCATGTCTTCAGAGTCCATTTCAGTTGCAGGACAACTATCATCAACCTTCAATATTTCATCATGCCACCACTTTTCATTAGGATTCATCAATATTTTTTGACCGGTTCTTTTCAATACAATAGTAGTATCTATGGTTTTACAGTCTAAAAGTGCTTTATCGGCAATTTCTTTAAGAGCTATTGTCTTATTTCCTCTAAAACTTCCATCTGCTGTAATTAACATTTTACATTGTGAATCATTAATTCTTGCAGCTAAAGCTGTTGCTGAAAAACCTGCAAAAACAACTGAATGCACTGCACCTACTCTAGCACATGCTAAAACTGCTACGGTTAGCTCTGGAACCATTGGCATGTAAATACAAACTCTATCACCTTTTTTTACTTTGTTGTTTTTTAAAACATTAGAAAACTCACAAACCTTTTGATGTAATTCTTTATAAGAGATTTTTTTAGATTCTTCCTCTGGATTGTTTGGTTCGAATAAAATTGCAGTTTGATCAGCTCTTTCAATTAGATGTCTATCTAAACAATTTTCAGTTATATTAAGTTTACCTCCTTCAAACCATTTAAATTCTGGTTTATTAAAATCATAAGACAATACATTATTCCATTTCTTTTTCCAAGAAAAAGTAGAAGCAATCTTTTCCCAAAAAGATTCAGGATTTTTTACACTTTCTTTATAAAGATTATTATAATCTTTTGAAGATTTGGCTATGTAATTATCTATATTTTCCAAATTGATGTTTTATTATAAATATAAAAAAAAACAACTATTGATTTAATCTATAATCTAGTATTGCATTATTTATTTGCTTAACTATTGCTGGACCTCCATAAACAAAACCTGAATATAGCTGAATTAGTGATGCACCAGCTTTTATTTTATCAATTGCATCTTTAGGATTCATTATCCCACCCACTCCAATAATAGGAATACTTCCCTTGCTTTTTTCATGTAAAAACTTTATAACATCAATTGATTTATTTGAAAGTGGCTTTCCACTTAAACCACCTTTTTCATTAATTAAATCCTCAGATGAACTTAAGTCTTCTCTAGATGTAGTAGTATTTGTAGCAATAATCCCGTCAATTGATGTTTCTACTACTACATCTACAATATCCATAAGCTCATTCTCTGAAAGATCTGGAGCAATTTTAAGTAAGACAGGTTTTGGTGATGGGTAAGAATTATTTTTTTTTTGAATTGCTTGTAAAAGGTTCTTCAAAGATTCTTTGTGCTGTAAATCTCTGAGATTTTCAGTATTTGGAGAACTTACATTTATGGCAAAATAATGAACGTGTGGGAATAGTTTTTCAAAGCAAATTAAATAATCATTAACAGCACTACTAATTTCAGTAATTTTATTTTTCCCAATGTTTCCGCCTACAATAATGTTTTTATTGGTCTTCAGCCTCTCAACTACCTTATCAACCCCATCATTATTAAAACCCATCCTATTAATAATAGCATCGTCTTTTATTAATCTAAACAATCTTTTTTTAGGATTACCCTCTTGAGCGATAGGAGTTACAGTGCCTATTTCAATAAAACCAAAACCAAAACATGAAAACTCTTTATATAATTTAGCGTTTTTATCAAAACCAGCGGCTAAACCTACTGGATTAGGAAATTTTATTCCAAACAATTCGGTTTCTAATAGATGATTTTGAGAACTAAATATTTTTGAAACAAAAAACTTAACAAGTGGAATTTTAAAAAATATAGCAATTAAAAAAAAAGTTATATCATGAACTTTTTCTGGATCAATTGAAAAAAGAATAGGTTTTAAAAGCGTTTTATACATCTAGCTTTTGATAATTATCAACTATTTTTTATTTAATTTATTGCTCATTTCTAGAGAGATAGCAGATATTTCATATCTAATTTTGCCAGCCATAGTTTCAATAACACATGACTCACTCCCATCTTTAATTTCAACTATTTTACCGTGAAGGCCACTTTTTGTAACAATCCTGGTCCCAATTTTCAAATTAGAAAGAAACTTTTTTTCTTTTTTTTGCTTTCTCATTTGGGGGTAAATCATTAGAAAGAAAAAACCTATTAACATTAAAATTAATGGCATTGAATTGAAAGAATTATCCATATTAATTATTTTTTGGTAAAACAAAAGCTTTAATGTTTATTAGCTCTTTTCCTTTAGACGTGTTGGTAACTAGTGTAACGGTTTTTCTTTGCATACCTGGCTTATTTGATGAATCAAATTTTACCTTAATAACACTAGATTCACCTGGCTTAATTGGAGTATCTTTTGGATATTCAGGTACGGTACATCCACAACTTCCCGAAGCATTTAATATTTTTAAATCAGAACTACCAGAATTTGTAAAAGTAAAAACAGTTTCTACTATATCACCATCTCTTATCTCACCAAAATCATGATTAGTTTTGTCAAATTCAATTGTAGGATAATCAAAAACAGCATTAACTCTTTTTTGAGAAGATTCTACATTTTCAGATTTAATTTTTTTTGAAGGATCAGCATTACAGGATGTTAATGAAAAAGAAATTGTAAAGGCAATTACAAATGCCACTATCGATACTTTAATGTTTTTGTTGTTCATGATTTAAAATTTATATTCTTCAAAATTAGTGAATTATTGTAAACCTCTTTTATTTTTTTTTATTCTACCATTCTTAATAAGTTGTTTAGAAATAGTATCCATTATACCATTAATAAAAATGTTGCTTTTTGGACTTGAATATTCCTTTGCTAACTCTAAATATTCATTAATGGAAACCTTTACTGGAATAGAATTGAAAAATAAAAATTCGGTTAAACACATTTTCAATAGAATTAAATCTATTTGTGCTATTCTTTCATTATCCCAATTTGATGTTGCTTTGTCAATTTCTACCATCAACATATCATTATTAAATATAATATCTTTAATTAATTTTACACCGAACTCAGCATCTTCATCATTTTTATATAACTTAATCAAAAGAGGGGATTTTCTTGATCTTTTTTGAATTTTTTTAAAAGTATTTAACACCAAGCTATTTACCAAGGGCAGATCATTAATCCAAGATATTTCCGTGTCCTCAAAAAATTCATATAACTTATCATCTAAAGCAATAATTTTTTTAAATAAATTGACTGTAAAAAATTTATCTTTTTCAAATGAATGATTTTTATTGTTAATATAGTCAGAAAACAATTTACTTTCTTCAATTTTTTTCCAAAGTGAAATCAAATATTCTGGATGTTTTTCAAAAATATCTATTTTAAATTCGACTATTTTATTTTCGAGAACTTTATCAAAAGATAGTTTTTTTAAAAATGTATTTTTTGAAAATTTTAAGTAGAAAAGATTTGTTTCATCTTTTAAAAACTTTTTTGAGTTTTGGTCATTACATTGAACCGAATGCACATAAATACTTCTAAAAATTGATAAGATAGTAATGTATAAATGATAAAATTTTTTGTTGGAGTTTAAAAAATAATTTAGCTGAAAATCAATGTCTTTTTCAATTGATTTTTCATAGGCATATACAACCTCCATCACCTTCAACCTCAATTGGCGCCTATTTAACATTTTAAAAGAACTTTAATAAATTTAATTTTGTAAAATTAATTTTATTTTTTTAAAAATCCCTAGAATTCTGCAAAGATTTAAATACTCATTAACGTATATTTGAATCTTTAATTATTAATGATTGAATTAAAACATTTAAACAAGTATCTTCTTAAGTACAAATTCAAAATAATAATAGGAATCTTTATTACCATTATTGCTAGAATATTTGCATTAGTTGCCCCAAATCTCATTGGAGATTCAATAACTTTAATAGAAAACTATCTTTTTTCATCTGATATTGAGCTAGTTATTGTTAAAAAAAAACTTTTATCCAATATTTTGATGATTGTGGTATCTGCCATAATTGCGGGGATTTTCACTTTCATAATGAGACAGATGCTAATTAACGTATCAAGGTATATAGAGTTTGATTTGAAAAATGAAATATATAAAAAGTACCAAACTCTTAGTTTTGATTTTTACAAGAACAATCGAACAGGAGATCTAATGAACAGAATAAGTGAAGACGTTAGTAAAGTACGAATGTATATTGGACCTGCTATTATGTACACAATAAATACATTTGCCCTTTTTACAATTGTAATCTCTTACATGATTAGCGTAGCTCCAAAACTCACAATGTATACATTAATACCACTTCCTATTCTTTCTTTTATAATTTATAAAATAAGTATTATTATCAATTTGAAAAGTAAAACAGTTCAGGAATACCTGTCGAAACTAACAACCTATACTCAAGAATCTTTCAGCGGTGTTAAAATAATCAAAACCTATACTGTTGAAAATAATATTAATAAAGAGTTAAATAAACTAGCAAATACTAGTAGAGAAAAAAACATGTCATTAGTTAAAATTCAAGCATGGTTTTTTCCATTAATGATTTTATTAATTGGAATCAGTAATATTTTGGTTGTATTTATTGGAGGAAGACAATACATGAATAATGAAATTGAATTGGGGGTTTTGGCTGAATTCATTATTTATGTTAATATGTTAACTTGGCCTGTTGCTACAGTGGGATGGGTAACATCAATTATTCAGCAAGCAGAAGCCTCTCAAAAAAGAATTAATGAATTCCTTAAAACTAAATCTAGCATAGTTGATTGTTCTAAAAACAATATTAAAATTGAAGGTAAAATTGAATTTAAAAATATTGAGTTCACTTATCCTGAAACCCAAATAAATGCATGCAAAAATATTTCTTTTTCTGTTAAAAAGGGAAATTCATTAGCAATAATGGGAGATATTGGTTCAGGTAAAACTACATTGCTTGAATTGTTGTGTAGGATATATGATCCTATAAATGGGGAAATATTAATTGATAATACAAATATCAAAAACATTAATATTAAAGAACTAAAAAATTCAATTGGCTATGTGCCTCAGTCTACATTTCTATTTTCTGAATCTATTGAAAAAAATATAAAGTTTGGTAAAAACAATGCATCTTTAAATGAAGTTGAGATTGCTGCTAAAAACGCATGTCTATCAAGCGATATAGATATGTTTAAAGACGGTTTTAAAACGTTGCTTGGAGAAAGAGGAGTTAACCTATCCGGAGGGCAAAAACAAAGACTAGCTATTGCAAGAGCAATAATTAAAAGACCAAAAATATTAATTTTAGATGATAGTTTATCTGCTGTCGATACAGAAACTGAGGAGAAAATTTTATCAAATATCAATAATATCAGTAAGAATATAACCTTGATTATTGCTACACACAGAATTTCTTCAGCTAAGAACTGTGATAAGATTTTAATAATTAACAATGGAAAAGTATTAGAATATGGGTCACATCATGAATTAATTAAAAAAAATGGTTACTATTCTAAAACTCTATTAAAGCAATCTAAGTAAAAGAAATTATTTATTATTTGGTGAGTTTATTTTTTTTCTTCATTTTTGAATATAAAATATTATTAGATGGAAGAAAGAAAATATAATGAAGCTGAGGATATTTATTCAAAAATCCTAAGAGCTGGAAGAAGAACTTACTTTTTTGACGTTAGATCAACTAAAGCCAATGATTACTATTTAACTATTTCAGAAAGTAAAAAATTCACAAATGAAGACGGTAGTTTTTATTTTAAAAAACATAAAATATATTTATATAAAGAGGATTTTGAGGGGTTTAAAAACCTTCTAAAAGAAATGACTCAATATATAGTCGATGAAAAAGGTTTAGAAGTAATTAGTGACAGACATCAAAAAGATTTTGTAAAGGAAGATAATCAATCTAGCTCAGAAGAAAATAAAGAGTCTGGCTCAAAAGAAAACTTCACAGAGGTTGATTTTGATGACATATAAAAATTAAATTAGGATGAAATTATTAAACTATTTGTTATTGTTGGTTAGTTTAGTATCTTTTTCACAAAACAATTATGATTTATCATATTTTTTAAAAAACCATAGTTCATATATTCCAGATATTCCTAAACCTAGTGAATTTACATTAGGAAACAAAGAGATTGGTAATTCTCATATTAGTCACGATCGATTGGTTCAGTACATGTTTGCTTTAGCAGAATCTTCAGAAAGAGTATCTATAAATAACAGAGGAGAAACATACGAAGGAAGACCTCTTGTGTTGTTAACTATTACATCAAAAACTAATCAATTAAATTTAGATTCCATTAGAAGAGAGCATTTGAGTTTAAATACAGGAAATGAAATTAAAGATTTTTCTAATATGCCTGTTGTAATTTATCAAGGATACTCTATTCACGGAAATGAACCAAGCGGAAGTAATGCTGCAATGCTTTATGCATATCACCTTGCAGCATCTAAGGACAAAGATTTGTTAAATGCATTAGATAATAGTATTATTTTAATCGATCCCTCTATGAATCCTGATGGATTACAAAGATTTGCTCATTGGGTAAATACCAATAAAAGTTATAAACTAAATCCAGATAATTATGATCGAGAATTTGATGAGAATTGGCCTGGAGGTAGAACAAATCATTATTGGTTTGATATGAATCGTGACTGGCTTCCTGTCCAATTACCAGAATCTGAAGCTAGAATAAAAACATTTCACAAGTGGTCTCCAAATATCTTAACTGATCACCATGAAATGGGTACAAATTCTACATTCTTCTACCAACCTGGTATTCCATCAAGGGTAAACCCTCTTACTCCTAAAAAAAATCAATTATTAACATCAAAAATTGGAAAATTTCACGAGAAAAAACTTAGTGAAATAGGATCTTTATTTTATAGTGAAGAAGACTATGATGATTTTTATTTTGGTAAAGGATCTACATTTCCTGACATTAACGGAAGTATAGGTATTTTATTTGAACAAGCTAGTTCAAGAGGGCATTTACAACAAAGTATAAATGGATTATTATCATTTCCTTTTACAATTAAAAATCAATTGACCACATCTCTGTCTACATTAGAAGCAGCTATATCAATGAAAAGTACTCTGCTTGAATATCAATCAAACTTTTTTAAAGAATCAAAAAAAGAAGCCAAAAATCAACAAAATAATTATTATTTAATTACTGACCAAAGAGATAAATCAAAACTTTTTGAATTTTATAAAATCCTCAAAAAACATAATATAATTACAAATAAAATTTCTGAAGACATTACGGTTAATGATGTGAAATATACTTCAAGTAATTCTATATTAGTTCCTAAAAATCAAAATAAAATTAGATTAATTGAAGGAATGTTTGAAAAAAGAAAAAGTTTTGAAGACAGTTTGTTTTATGACGTTTCTGCTTGGTCATTTTTACATTCTTTCAATCTTGATTACACAAATTACTTTTCTAAAGAAAAAATAGAAAAATTAACAATGGTTAAGCCGAGGGGAAAAGTAATTAATAATAATGAATACGCTTACTTGTTCGAATGGAGCGATTATTACTCTCCAAAAGTATTGTTTAAATTACTAAACTCTGGTATTAGAGTAAAAGTTGGTACTAAAAGATTTTCAATAGACTCTAAATTGTTTGACTATGGAACTTTATTAATATCTATGCAAAATCAAAATTTAAGTCCAAATGAAATTAATAAAAAATTAAAATTACTTAGTAAAGAAAGCGGTGTTGATTTTTTTGGTTTTAAATCGAGTAGTACAAATGGAATTGATTTAGGTAGTAATGACTTTATTAATGTTCCTAAACCCAAAGTTGCAATAATTGTTGGAGAGGGTGTTACGAGTTATGATGCTGGAGAAGTGTGGCATTTATTAGATACCAGATACGAAATGCCAATAACTAAAATTAAAAAATCAAATATTTTAAATTATAATCTTTCAAAATACAATACCATAATAATGGTAAACGGCAGGTACGATTTGGATAAAAGATCAATAGAAAAAATTAAAGAATGGGTTGAACAAGGTGGGAATCTAATAGGTTATAGAAATTCTATAAAATGGTTGATTGAAAAAGATTTTATTAAACTAGAATTAAACAAGAATACTTCCTCAACAAAAAATCTAAAATTTAAAGATAAAAGTCAACATTATGGAGCTCAATTAACAAGTGGCGCTATTTTCAAAGTTGAACTAGACAAATCTCATCCAATTAACTACGGTTATTATAACAATACTCTATCTGTATTTAGGAATACAAATATTTATGTTAAAAATGACTCAATTGGATATAATAATCCAATCAAATACACAAATGACCCACTTATTAGTGGATACATTTCTAAAGAGAACTTAAAGTCCATGAAAAACTCTAGGCCATTTGCAGTTTATAGTTTAAAAAAAGGAAAGGTAACAATCTTCACTGATAACTCTAATTTTAGGGCTTTCTGGTATGGAACCAATAAATTAATGATGAATGCTATTTTCTTTTCAGATTTAATGTAGGTTACTTATCGATTGTTAATTTAGACTTTTCAAATGGTCTGTAAATAAACTTTTAATACTCTCATTATCTTTTTTTATTGAAAAAGGTATCTAAACCTTAAATTATTTTGGTAGGATTTAATTTTTATAAAAGTACCTAGCAAATGATCCCAGAAAGAAAAAATATTTCCATAATTTGAATCTGTATATGGCATTTTGTAGTGATGATGAACTTTATGCATATTAGGAGTTACAATTATATAACTTAATAACTTATCCAGCTTAGGATTTATATTGATATTTGCATGGGTAAAATTGGGCAGAAATAAAAGAAAGAGATTGGTATGAGAAAATAAGCCACATATTAACCCCTAAAACAACTAATCCTAAAAGAGTGAATACGAACCTTACTACGCTTTCAAAAGGATGATGTCTATTGACTATAGTTGTATCGACGTTATGATCAGTATGATGAACCAAATGTATTTTCCACAAGAATTTAACCTTATGTTGAGCATAATGAGGCAAATAAGCTCCTATTAGATCTAACAGTAGAATGCCTATATTAAATTTATAATTAAGGAGTTGTTAAACCAATTTAAAATTCCAAAATCATTAGCAATAACCCAATCTGAAGTATTTAAAAGAAGGAAAGCTAGAGAGAAATTAACAATAATAGTAGTAAAAGTGAAAAATAAATTAGGAAGTGCGTGCTTAAAATTCTTGTAATTAAAATTAAATAAAGGGATAATAGATTCTATAGACCAGAAGAAAGTTATACCACTAACAAGAATAACTGTTCTCTGAACTGAGCTTACATTTTCAAAAAAAATTAATAATATCAAGCATAATTAATTAATAATAGGCAATTTATAAAAAATTCAATTTAAATTTGAAAAAAATTTAACAATGGCTAGAACTCCCTCAAATATGGTCCCAATTGGATTTAATGCACCAGCATTTGAACTGTATGATACTAACTCAAAAAAAATATTAAAATCCAATGATCTTTTTGGTGAAAAATGTACATTAATAATGTTTATATGTAATCATTGCCCTTTTGTTGTTCACATCAATAAAGAAATTGTAGAAATGGCAAAATACTACCAAAAAAAAGGAATTTCTTTTATAGCTATTTCTAGTAACGATATAATAAATTATCCTGAGGATTCACCTGAAAAGATGAGCCAGGTTGTTTCTAATGAAGGTTATACTTTTCCATATTTATTTGATGAAAATCAACAAGTTGCAATTGAATATGATGCAGCATGTACACCAGATTTTTATGTTTTCGATAAAAATAAAAAATTAATTTATAGAGGACAGCTTGACGATTCTAGACCAGGAAATAATATACCAGTAAATGGAAAGGATATTAGGGAAGTTTTTGATTGTATTTTGAATTTAAAAAAAATACCTGAAAACCAAAAACCCAGTATAGGATGTAATATTAAATGGAAAAACTAAATCAGCTCAACTTCAAAAATTAGAGTTGCATTAGGTGGAATTACACCTCCAGCCCCACTTACTCCGTAAGCTAAATCTGGAGGAATAATAAATTTAGCCTTACCTCCTTTTTTAAGCAACATTATACCTTCATCCCAACCAGGAATCACTTGGCCTATCCCTAATTTAAATTCAATGGGTTCGTTTCTCTTATGTGATGAATCAAAAACAGTTTTATCCAATAACTGACCTTTATAATGAACCTTAACTAAATCTCCAGATGAAGGACTATCTCCTTTTCCTTCATTTAAAATCATATATTTTAAACCAGATTTCGTTTCTTCAAAACCTTTTGATATTTCTTTAACGATTTCATTTTCTTTTTGAATTAAATTAGATGATTCTTTTTCATTTTTATTTTTAAATTGATCGAATACATCAACAGAACTCCATTTCTGAGCATCTTTTCCAATTCTAATAATCTCAATTTTTTCCATAAGGTCGTTTTGTTCAATTTTATTAACGACATCTTGACCTTCGCAAACTTCTCCAAAAACTGTATGTTTATTATCTAACCAATCAGTTGGAATATGTGTTATAAAAAATTGACTACCATTAGTAGCTTTACCTGAATTTGCCATTGACAAAATTCCTGGTTTATCATGTTTTAAATCTGGATGAAATTCATCATCAAATTTATAACCAGGATCACCTGTTCCAGTTCCGAGAGGACAACCGGCTTGAACCATAAAGTCTGGAATTACTCTATGAAAATTTAATCCATTATAAAAAGGTTCATCTTTTGATCTAAATGAGTTGTCAATTTTACCTTCAGCTAATCCAATAAAGCTAGCAACTGTTCCTGGTGTTAATTTATAATGCAGAGATAATAAAACATCTCCTTTATTAGTGATGATTTTAGCATAGATACCTTCTTTCATAAGTTTAATTTAGATTGAATTTTAAAAGGCGGCAATATAAAGTAAAGCTTTGGAATTAAAAAAATATTAATTAGAAACATCATTAATAAATTTAATCCTATAAAGTTTCAAATCTAACTCCTCATAATCACCATCAAACTCATCAATTGCCAAATTAATATCATCAGATTCAGAATCTATAAAATATTCATATAACTCTTCTTGCTGTTCTTCATCGAAAATTTCATCAATCATGTAATTTATATTAAGTTTAGTTCCAGAAAATACGATTGTTTCTAATTCTTTTATAAGTTCAGAAATTTCAATTCCCTTTGATTCGGCAATATCTATAGGTTGAATCTTCCTGTCTATACTTTGAATGACAAAAAGTTTTAAAGCGGAATTAGTACCTGTACTTTTTACAATTAAGTCATCGGGTCTTTGTATATCATTTTCATTTACATAATCACTAATTAAAAGAACAAAGGACTCCCCAAACTTAACAGCTTTACCTTCACCTACGCCGTTAATATTTTTTAATTCATTTACTGATTCTGGATATTTAATTGCCATTTCTTCAATTGAAGATTCTTGAAATATAGCATAAGGAGGAATTCCTTTAGATTTAGCAATTTTTTTTCTTTCGGAAATTAATATTGAAAACAAAACTTTATCAAACACACTTTTTTGAATTAAATTAGGTTGAGATTTAAGCATGTTAGATTCCTCGTAATTATGATTTTCAGTAATGTAAAAATCTGTTGGACTCTTTAAATAGTCATGTGAACTTTGACATAACTTAATGATTCCGTAAGACTCTGTTACTTTAACAAGCATTAGATTAACAAGCATATATCTAATTAAAGAATTCCAAAAAACCTCATTAAAAGACTTTCCAGTTCCGAAAAATTCAGCTTGAGTAATATTATGAGACCTCAGTAAATTAGTTTCTTTACCTACCAAACAACCCACTAATTCTTTGATTTTATATTGTTCTTTTGTTTGAATTATTAGATTGATAATTATTTTAAGTTGGTCGTTAACTTTAATTTTAGTTTTAGGGTTTTTCATATTGTCATCCATTTTAGATCCTTCCCCGTTAATTTCATCATATTTTTCTCCAAAATAATTAAGTAAAAACTTTCTTCTAGACATAGAGGTCTCCGAATAAGCTGCCATTTCTTCTAAGAGAGAGTGATTTTGTTCTTTTTCGGCAAGAGGTTTACCTGACATAAATTTTTCTAATTTTTCAATGTCTTTATATGAGTAAAAAGCTAGACAATGTCCTTCTCCTCCGTCTCTACCTGCCCTTCCGGTTTCTTGATAATAACTTTCTAGACTTTTAGGAATATCATAATGAATTACATAACGAACATCAGGTTTGTCGATACCCATTCCAAAAGCTATAGTAGCTACGATAACATCACATTCTTCCATAAGAAACATATCTTGATTTTTGACTCTAACTTTGGGTTCTAAACCAGCATGATATGGAAGGGCATTAATTCCGTTTACTTGAAGAAATTCTGACAACTCATTAACACCTTTTCTTGACAAACAGTATATAATTCCTGACTTGCCTTCCCGATTTTTAATAAAAAATATGATATCCTTATTAATCTCATTTGTCTTATTTCTAACTTCATAAAATAGATTTGGTCTATTAAAAGATGCATTAAAAAGTTTAGCATCATTAATATCTAAGTTCTTTATAATATCATCTTTTACCTTTGGTGTTGCTGTTGCTGTTAATGCAATCACCGGTATATTCTTTTTAATTTTATTTACAATAGTATTTAAATTTCTATATTCTGGTCTAAAATCATGACCCCATTCAGAAATACAATGAGCTTCATCAACTGCCAAAAAAGAAATTTTAGATTGACTTAAAAAGTTTATGTTAGATTCTTTAGCTAATGATTCTGGTGCCACATACAATAACTTAGTTATTCCACTTGAAATATCATTTTTTACATTTTGAATTTGAGTTTGATTTAAAGAAGAGTTTAAAACATGAGCTATTCTATCATCAGATGAAATCCCTCTTAAAACGTCTACTTGATTTTTCATCAGAGCTATTAAAGGAGAGATAACTAACGCTGTACCTTCTGAAAGCAAAGCAGGAAGTTGGAAACATAGTGATTTTCCAGCGCCAGTAGGCATAATTACCATAGCACTTTTTTTACTTAAAATAGTTTGAATTATTTTTTTTTGTTCTCCTTTAAATCCTGAAAAACCAAATAAATTTTTTAATTCTTTTTCTAATTCTAAATCTAACTTCATTTACTATCTTTAAAAAGGTATTTTGTACATTTGTCTATTAAATATACCATTAAAAGATTATTAAAAAAACTATTTTGAATTCAAAATTTGATATAATAAAAGTTGCTAAAAACAGCATAAATATACAAGGTAATTCTATTTTAAAATTATCAAGTTTTATTAATAAAGATTTTAAAAATATAGTAGAATTAATAAATTCTATTGAGGGAAGAGTTATTGTTAGTGGAATTGGTAAAAGCGCAATAATTGGTATGAAAATTGTTGCGACTTTAAATTCCACCGGAACCCCATCCATTTTCATGCATGCTGCAGAAGCTGTTCACGGAGATTTAGGAATAATTCAAAAAAATGATGTAATAATTCTAATTTCTAAAAGCGGAAACACATCTGAAATTAAGAATCTATTACCTTTTTTAAAAAATACAGGGGTTAAACTTATTGCTATATCATCTGATAAAAATTCCTTATTAGTAAATAATTGTGACTATTTTATAAATAGTTTTGTAGAAAAAGAAGCATGTCCAAATAACTTGGCTCCAACAACAAGCACAACTGCCCAGTTGGTTGTTGGGGATGCCCTTGCAATATGTCTTTCTGAAATGAAGGGTTTTAAGAAAAATGATTTTGCGAAATTTCACCCAGGCGGATCTTTAGGCAAGGAACTTCATCTTAAAGTAAAAGATTTAGTTAGAAAAAATTTAAAACCATCTGTTGATATAAATGAAGATTTTAATAATATTATTAATGAAATTTCAAAAAAAATGTTAGGAGCTACTGCAGTTTTAAAAAACGGTATTGCAGTAGGAATAATTACTGATGGTGATATTAGAAGGTCCTTTTTAAAGAATATAGATTCCAAATCAGTAAAAGCTCTAGACTTAATGTCTTCTTCTCCAAAAAAAATAAGTTCAGAGATTTTAGTTTCACGGGCTTTAAAAATTATGAATAAAAATAAAATCACTCAATTAATTGTAGAAGATCAGAAAACATATATTGGAATTATTCATTTGCATAATATTTTAAACGAAGGAATTTCATAATGAAAAAGTCAAATATTCAAGAAATGTCTTTTTTAGATCATCTTGAGGATTTAAGATGGCATCTAATCAGGTCGGTGTTTGCTATACTTATTGCTGCTAGCATCGCTTTTATATCAAAAGATTTCATTTTTAATGATGTTCTTTTTGGTCCAAAAAATATAGATTTTTTTACATACGATTTATTATGCAAAATTTCTAAAAGCATTGGTTTAGACGAAAGTTTTTGTATAAATGAAATGCCTTTTACGATTCAAAGCAGAACTATGTCAGGTCAATTCTCAGCCCACATATGGATTTCCATAACAGCAGGTTTTATAATATCATTTCCTTACGTAATATATCAGTTCTGGAGCTTCATTAGCCCTGGTCTTTATCAAAATGAAAAGAAAAATGCAAGAGGTTTTATTTTTATATCATCTTTATTATTTTTTATTGGAGTTTTATTTGGTTACTACATAGTTACTCCATTATCTATAAACTTCTTAGGCTCCTACAGTGTTAGTAACGAAATTACTAATGAATTTGACCTGGATAGTTACGTTGGGTTGATTAGGGCATCTGTAATAGCCTCTGGTTTAATTTTTGAATTACCAATAATTATATACTTTCTAACAAAAATTGGATTAGTGACACCTGAAATCATGGTAAAATACAGAAAATTTGCTTTGGTTATTGTGTTAGTACTTTCTGCAATTATAACTCCACCTGATATAGCTAGTCAAATCATAGTAGCTATACCAATCGTTATTTTATATCAAATTAGTATTTATATATCTAAAATTGTTTTGAGAAAAGAAAAAAAATAATATTATATTAATAATATAAATTTCAAAATGAAATTAAAAGCAAATAACATATTTAAATCATACAAAGGAAGAAAAGTAGTTAATGATATATCAATTGAAGTTAATCAAGGTGAAATTATAGGATTATTAGGTCCTAACGGAGCTGGTAAAACAACATCTTTTTACATGATAGTTGGACTAATTAAGCCAGATAGTGGAACGATATCAATTGATGATTATGATATTACTAACTTCCCAATGTACCTTAGGGCACAGAAAGGAATAGGATATTTGGCTCAAGAACCTTCTGTTTTTAGAAAACTTTCAGTCGAAGATAATATTAAAGCTGTTTTAGAGCTAACTGAAATGAGTAAAGAAGAACAATTAAATAAAATGGAGACTTTAATTGAAGAATTTGGTTTACAAAAAATAAGAAAAAGTAGAGGAGATTTATTATCTGGGGGGGAAAGAAGAAGAACCGAAATTGCTAGAGCTTTAGCGACTGATCCTAAATTCGTTTTGCTGGATGAACCTTTTGCCGGTGTTGACCCAATTGCAGTTGAAGATATACAAAAAATTGTTTTTCATTTAAAAAAGAAAAATATTGGAATTTTAATTACCGATCATAATGTACAAGAAACATTAGCAATTACTGACAGAACATATCTTATGTTTGAAGGAAATATTTTAAAAGCTGGAAAACCAGAAGAACTTGCGGAAGATAAAATGGTCAGAAAGCTTTATTTAGGACAAAACTTTGAGTTCAGAAAAAAAAATTTAGAATTTAATTCTAAATAAATTTATAATTATATATATAATTATAATTAACGGTAAAGCACCAAGATTAAAGATTATCAATAATATAATAGATATCAACAGGAAAAGAAATTCTATTTTATTTGAGTTATCGAATGTTAGACTTTTAGCCTTAAATGAAAACATTTTTATTTTACAATTCAAAAAAAAACTAGAAGAAAATATTAAAAATATTAGAAAAAAAGTATTTTCTAATAACCAAACGTATTGAATAGTTAATTCATTATTTAAAAGAAAAGGCATAAAAACAATCAATAGTGCATTGGCAGGGGTGGGTAAACCTTTAAAATAAGAGCCGTTATCATCTAAATTAAATTTAGCTAACCTGTAAGATGAAGCAATTGTAATTAAAAAAGATAAAAAAGGAATTAATTGAATGTAAGTATTCTGGCTATTTTGAATAATGAAAGTAGAATTATTTAAAAGAACAAAAATCACAATAGATGAAGACATTCCAAATGTAACTAAATCAGAAAGAGAATCTAATTGGGAACCTAGTTTTGATTTTATTTTCAATAACCTTGCAAAAAAACCATCAAAAAAATCACATAACATTCCTAATAAAACAAATAAAGCTAAAGTTTTAAGGTCTCCGTTTAATCCATAAACTACAGCAACACACCCAAAAAATAGATTTAAAAGTGTTAGTGTATTGGGAATATAATAAAGTAACTTCATAATTTAAAATTACAATTTAAAATAATACTAATTAATATTGAACTACGTATGGTGGGTTTTTTTATTTTTTTCTAACTTGGCAAAACAATTAATAAGATTACTTTTAATTTGAATAAAAATCATCTCTTATATAGTGTTCTTTCTGGAATATTGCTTGGTTTTTCTTGGCCAACATATGGTTTTACATTTCTGATTTTTATAAGTTTTGTTCCATTACTTTTTCTTGAAAATTTAATTAGAAAAAAAAATCTAATTAAAATATTTCTGTTTTCTTATTTATCTTTTTTTATTTGGAACTCCATTGCTACCTGGTGGTTGGTTTACTCAACTTTTTTCGGAATGTCATTTGCTGTGATAGTTAATAGCTTATTAATGGCTATAGTTTTTACTAGTTATAGTTTCATTTCTAAAAAAGTAGCATCCAAATTAAGTGTAATTTATTGGGTATGTGTATGGATTGTCTTTGAAAAATTTCATTTAAACTGGGAATTTTCCTGGCCTTGGTTAAATCTTGGAAATGTTTTTTCTGAAAAAATATTATGGATTCAATGGTATGAATATACTGGTTCTTTTGGTGGATCTCTATGGGTCTTAATTGTTAATTATCTTTTTTTCTTATTTTATAAAAATTTGATCGAAACTAAGAAATTTGATGTAATCAGGTTTTCTTATTCAATATTGTCAGTAGCTATTCCTATTATAATTTCAATGTATATATACAAGAATCAAAATCAAGATTTTGATTATATAAAAGCTTCAATATTACAACCTAATATTGACCCTTATGAAGAAAAATATGGAAAAACAAATATTTCTATTATTAATGATTTTAAAGATTTAGTTAACTCTAGTAACTATTCTTCAGAAATAATTATAGCACCAGAAACATATTTTTCTGAAAGCCCTGGATATCCCATTGACAGTTTTGAGGAAAGTGCATTTTTAATAACACTCAAAAGTTATTTAAATAAAAAAAATAAATCGGATTTACTGTCTGGGATTCAATTTTATCAAGTTTATTACGGAGAGGATGAAAAAACAAAATCATCCAATTTAGTTAGAGATAGTATCTGGATTGATGTTTTTAACAGTAGTTTTTTTATAAGTAACAATCAGAGAACTAAAATATATCACAAATCAAAGCTCGTTGTTGGTGTAGAAAACATGCCTTATAAAAATATATTAGAGCCATTATTAGGAAATACCTTGTTAAATTTTGGTGGAACAGTTAGTACGAGAGGAACGCAGAACAATAGAGAAGTATTTGAAATGAATAATGGAACAAAAGTAGCGCCAATAATATGTTATGAATCTATTTATGGTGAATACGTAACAGAATATGTAAGAAATGGAGCACAATTTTTGGCAATAATAACAAATGATGGTTGGTGGAGTGAATCACAAGGATATAAACAACATTTGAGTTATGCTAAAATTAGATCCATAGAAACTAGAAGAAGTATTGCTAGAAGCGCCAACACAGGTTCTTCTGCTATAATAAATAAAAAAGGAGAAATAGTAAATCAACTGGACTACAATACAAAAGGAATTATAAATGGTAAAATAAATCTGTCTGATGAATTAACTTTTTATGTAAAATATGGTGATTTTATTTATAGATTTTCATTATTTTTCTTTTTAATAATTATGTTATTCTCTTTCACAAAGAAAAAAAAATATTAAATTTTTGTCTAAAACATTGCGTGATTAGATTAAAAAATTATTTTTGCAGAAATTATTAATCTAAAATTATGTATTGGACATTAGAACTAGCTTCTTACTTAAGTGATGCGCCTTGGCCTGCTAATAAAGATGAGTTGATAGATTTTTCAATTAGAACTGGAGCTCCATTAGAAGTTGTTGAAAATTTACAAGAGATTGAAGAAGAGGAAGGGGAGACTTATGAATCTATATTAGAAATATGGCCTGACTATCCAACTGATGAAGACTATTTATGGAATGAAGATGAATATTAGATAGATTAAAAACTTAAATAAAGTCTCTTATGAGGCTTTTTTTTTGCTTAAATTTGAAATAATAAAAATTACTGATGAGCTTAATAAATTCTTTGTTAAATATTTTTGTCGGAAACAAATCAAAAAAAGACTTAAAAGAAGTCGAATCAATTGTTAGAGACATATTAAGTTATGGTGAGCAAATGTCATTATTAAGTCATAATGAACTAAGGAATAAAACTATTGAATTTAAAAATCAAATTTCAACAGTTAGAGAGTCCTATGATAAAATAATTTCTGAACTTATGACAAAAATAAATTCTTCAGAAAATATTAATGAAAAAGAGAAGTTTTACCAAGAAATTGATAAAATAAATGAATCCTCCGCAATAAAAGTTGAAGAAAAATTAAACGAGATTTTACCGGAAGCTTTTGCCGTTGTTAAAGATACAGCTAAAAGATTTAAAGAAAACTCTACTATTTCTGTAAAAGCTACAAAATCTGACATGGACTTTTCATCATTAAAACAATATGTTTCAATTGAAGGTGAAAATGCAATATGGTCTAACAAATGGAATGCGGCAGGAAAAGAAGTCACATGGGACATGGTACATTATGATGTACAATTAATTGGAGGGATTGCCCTTCACAAAGGGAAAATATCTGAAATGCATACAGGTGAAGGTAAAACTCTTGTTGCAACTTTACCAGTTTATTTAAATGCTTTAACAGGAAACGGAGTGCATCTTGTTACAGTAAATGATTATTTAGCTAAAAGAGATTGTGCCTGGATGGCTCCAATATTTGAATTTCACGGTCTTACTATTGACTGTATTGACCATTATAGTCCTAACTCTGATGAAAGAAAAAAGGCATATGATTCAGATATAACATACGGAACAAATAATGAATTTGGATTTGATTATTTAAGAGATAATATGGCTCATAAATCGTCTGATTTAGTACAAAAAAAACACAACTACGCAATAGTTGATGAAGTAGATTCTGTTTTGATTGATGATGCCAGAACACCATTAATAATTTCAGGACCAGTTCCCAAAGGTGATGTACATGAATTCAACGAACTAAAACCAAAAATAAATTCAATTGTTCAAAAACAAAAACAATTATTAACTCAAGTTCTTTCAAAAGCTAAAAAATTAATTGGTGAAGGAAATAAAGAAGATGGTGGATTTCATCTATTTCAAGTTTTTAGAGGATTACCAAAAACTTCTGCCTTAATTAAGTTTTTAAGTGAAGAGGGTGTAAAACAGTTATTACAAAAAACTGAAAATTTTTACATGCAAGATAATAATAGAGAAATGCCAAAAGTTGATATAGATCTATTTTTTGTTATTGATGAAAAAAACAATCAAATTGAATTAACCGATAAAGGAATTGATAGTTTATCTACTGAAAATCAAGATTTAAATTTTTTCATCCTTCCTGATTTATCAACTGAAATAGCTGAAATTGAAAATCAGAATTTAGATTTAGATAAAGAAGTAGAACAAAAAGAAAAAATATTTAATGAATTTGGAATTAAAAGTGAAAGAATACACACCATAAATCAATTACTAAAAGCGTTTACATTATTTGAAAAAGATACAGAATATGTTGTAATGGATAATAAAGTGAAAATTGTTGATGAACAAACTGGAAGAATTATGGACGGAAGACGTTATTCAGATGGCCTTCATCAAGCGATTGAAGCAAAAGAAAATGTAAAGATTGAAGATGCTACTCAAACTTTTGCGTCAGTTACTTTACAAAATTACTTTAGAATGTATAAAAAGCTCTCAGGAATGACTGGAACAGCAATAACTGAAGCAGGAGAGTTTTGGGATATCTATAAATTAGATGTTATAGAGATCCCCACTAATAGACCAATTGCTAGAAATGATGAAGACGATTTAATTTATAAAACTAAAAGAGAGAAATACAATGCAGTAATTGAACATGTAACTAAAATATCTAAAGAAGGAAGACCTGTTTTAATTGGAACAACATCTGTTGAAATATCGGAACTACTTGCAAGAATGCTAACAATAAAAAAAATTAAGCATAATGTTTTAAATGCTAAACTACACAAGAAAGAAGCAGATATTGTAACTGAAGCAGGAAATGCTGGAATAGTAACCATTGCTACAAATATGGCTGGAAGAGGAACGGATATTAAAATTAATGAAGAAGTTAAATTAAATGGAGGTTTGGCAATTGTCGGAACTGAAAGACATGATTCTAGAAGAGTAGACAGACAGCTTAGAGGAAGGTCTGGAAGACAAGGTGATCCAGGAAGTTCTCAATTCTATGTGTCATTAGAAGATAATTTAATGAGATTATTCGGTTCCGATAGAGTTGCTAAAATGATGGATAAAATGGGTTTAGAAGAAGGAGAAGTAATTCAGCATTCTATGATGACTAAAACAATTGAAAGAGCGCAAAGAAAAGTCGAAGAAAATAATTTTGGAATTAGAAAAAGATTATTAGAATATGATGATGTAATGAATGTACAAAGAGAAAATATTTATAAAAGAAGAAAACATGCTCTTGAGGGTGACAGATTAAAAGTAGATATAGCTAATATGATTTATGATACTACTGAAATAATAGTAGAAAATAATAAAATATCCAATAGTTATAAAGATTATGAATTTGATATTATTAGATATTTTTCATTGAGTTCACGGTTTTCTCAAGAAGAATTTGAAAAAACAGAATCTGAAGAAATTGCATACAAAACCTACAAAAGTGCTTATGAGCATTACAATTCAAAAATAAAAATAAGTGCTGAAAAAGTATTTCCAGTAATTAAAAATGTATATGAGAATCCTTCCAATAATTTTGAAAGAATTGTTGTTCCTTTTACCGATGGAAAGAAAACTCTTAATGTTGTTTCTGATTTAAAATTAGCTTACGAATCTAGGGGAGAAACTTTAATAAAAGATTTTGAAAAGAATATATCATTAGCCATTATTGATGAATCATGGAAGAATCATTTAAGAAAAATGGATGAATTGAAGCAATCTGTTCAATTAGCAGTGCATGAACAAAAAGACCCATTAGTGATTTATAAATTCGAAGCTTTTAAATTATTTCAAACAACACTAAATGAAATTAATAAAGAAATAATTTCATTTTTGTTTAAGGGCGAACTACCCTCAAAAGATCCATCCGAAATAAGAGAAGATAGAAAAGAAAGAAGAAAACAAAAACTTAATATATCTAAAGAAGAGGTTTTAAATAGTGATGAATTAGCCTCAATAAACAAAAGAGTTGGTCAAAACGCATCATCAATAAAACAACAAGTTGAAACTATTATTAGGGAAGTCAAAAAAATAGGAAGAAATGAAAAAGTAACTATTAAAAATATTTCAAATGGTGAGCAAAAAACTATGAAATATAAAATAGCTGAAAATCATTTAAAAAATGGAGGTTGGATATTGGTTAATGATTAAATAAAGATTAATGAAAATAGTTTTAATAGGTCCATATTTTCCATATCGAGGAGGTATATCAGACACTAACCAAGAACTATGTGAAACATTAATAAAAATAGGGCATTCAGTTGAAGTAATAACATTTAAATTACAATATCCTGGTTTTTTTTTTCCTGGAAAAACACAGTTTAACAATGAATCTTCTAAACAAAAAATTAAATCTCGTAGAATAATAAATTCTATAAACCCTTTTAATTGGATAAGCACATCAAAAATAATTAATCAATTAAATCCTGAATTAGTAATTAGTTGTTATTGGACTGCATTTTTATCACCATGTTTATTTTTTATAAACAATAAAATCAATAAAAAAATAAAAAAAATTGGAATCATACATAATGCATATCCACATGAAAATAATATTTTTCAAAAAGATTTATTTAAACTTTATTTAAAAAGCATTAATAAATATGTTACATTTTCAAAAAATATAACAAAAGAAATAATTAAAATCTGTCCTTTGAAAAATGGAATTACATTGTTTCACCCAATTCCCGAAAAATTTGGAAAACCTATTGATAAGCAAATAGCAAAAAACAAGATTGGTTTAGAAAATAAAACATCATATTTACTTTTTTTTGGATTGATAAGAGAATACAAGGGACTTGATATTTTAATTAAATCAATGATTGAAATAAATAAAATAAAAAGTAATGTAAAACTTTTAATTGTTGGTGAAAATTACGAACCTTTAAAAAAATACAAAGATTTAGTTAATATAAGTAAAACACAAAATTGTATTTCTTTTATTAATTATTTTATAAATGAAGAAGAAATTAAATATTGGTTTTGTTCTTCTGAATTAGTCATTCAGCCCTATAAAAATGCATCTCAAAGTGGAATAACTCCCTTGGCTTTTCAATTTGAAATACCCACTGTATGCACAAATGTTGGTGGCCTCTCTGAATTTATTATTGACAATAAGAATGGTTTTTTAAGTAACCCTAGTTCAACAGATTTAACAAAAAAAATATTACTTGCATTAAATTCTAATCACAATTCAATAAAAAAGGAAATAAGAATTAAAAAGAAAAAATTAACTTGGTCTAATTTTGTTTCTGAACTATTAAAAAAATAAATATGATTAATAAATTTTTTATTTTAACACTGCTTCTAATTCAATTTAATAACCAAAATGTCATTTCAGAAAAACAAGAATTGTCAAAAGCTTATTTTGCTTCTGGATGCTTCTGGTGTGTTGAAAGTATATACGAAAATTTGAATGGAGTTACTAAAGTTGATTCAGGTTACTCAGGTGGTTTTACTAAAAAACCCAACTACACTCAGGTAATGAGCGGTAAAACTGGACATGCAGAAACAATTGAGGTGATTTATGATTCAAAAATAATTGATTTCAAAACTTTAGTAAAAGTTTTTTTTGGTTCTCATGACCCTTCGACCTTAAACAGGCAAGGACCTGATGTTGGAACCCAATATAGATCAATTGCATTTTACAAAAATGAAAATGAAAAAAAAATAATTAAAGAAGAGATTAAAAGTCTTTTAAAAAAACAGACTTATAAAAAAGTAACCACTCAAGTTGTTGAGTTTGAAAAATTCTATGTTGCAGAAGAATATCATCAAGATTTTAAAAAAAACAACCCAAGTAATTTATATATAAAAAATGTTTCTGCTCCAAGAATAAATAAATTCAAAATGAACTTTAAAGACATTTTAAAATAAACTTAATTTAATTTGTTTTCAATTATCCTATTCATATAATCTTGAAAAAAAGCTTTCAAATAAGTTTCTTCGTTTGAATAATCAATATTATTATTAATCAAATTATTTTCTAAAGCAGTATCGTTAATATCGTATGCTTCAATAACATTTTCACCATCAAAAACAAGAGTAAAATTATTCATAGAAAAATGATAAACAGTTCCAGAAAAATGAATTGAAAAAGGTTGATCAGATCTATTAGAAAAAAAACTCCTTCCCCAAGTATTAATAGACTTATTATAGCCTACTAAGTCTACAATTGACGGGAATATATCAAGCTGTTGTGAAAGTTCTTTATTTACACCCTTAAAACTATTGTTTGGATGATAAAAGATGATTGGTATTGCAAACCTATTTATTGGATTCCTATAAAATGGATACCAAAATTGATTACAATGATCTGCAGTAATTACGAATAACGTATTTTCAAACCAGGGTTCTTTCTTGGCAGAATCAAAAAATTTTTTTAATGCATTATCTGAATAACCAATTACTTGATGCATTTGAACATTCCCTTTGGGAAAAGTATTCATATATTTTTTTGGAACTTTAAATGGCTCATGAGAAGATAAGCTAAAGAATGTTGAGAAAAAGGGTTGTTTAAAATTATCCAATTTATTTTTCATAAAGCCTAAAAAAGGTTCATCCCAAATACCCCAGTAACCATCGTATAGAGAATTGTCATTAAATTCATTTTTTCCAAAATAATTATCAAAACCCAATATATTAGAAAGTCCTAAAAAACCCATCGATCCATTAGGTGCACCATGGAAAAATGAAGTTGAATAATTTAAATCTTCAAACACAGAAACAAGTGATTGTATTTTTTGATTAGCGTAAGGAGATGAAGTAAAAGGGACTTTAAAAGAAGGAACACTGGCTAAAATTGAAGGTAAAGCTTCAATAGATTGTCTTCCATTGGAAAATGCATTTGTAAAAATCAAACTATGATTAGTTAGTGAATCTAAAAATGGAGTATAACTTACAAAGTTATCTATCTCATTTTCTTTATTAAAAGCTCCTATATATTCTCTACCAAAACTCTCCATAACAATTAAAACGACATTTGGTTTTGAATAAATAGAATCATTTAATTTTTTTATTGGCTTAATTAACGAATTAACTTCAGACTCAGTTAAAAATTTTTTTTTCTTAAAATAGTTTTTTTTATATGTCCTAATTAGACAAAAAGGGGAATTTAAAACAAAATCCGCATGAATTCCTTTTTTTACAAATCTGTGAGCATCAACCATATTAATAGGTCTGGTAGCGTTTCCTAATCCTCCTCTAACACCTATAACACATACAAATATTATAATTATGGAATAAATAAAAGCAAAAATGAAATATTGTAAATTTCTAGTTTCATCTACTGGATTAAATGAGATTTTTTGATATAAATAAATCCATAAAAAAACAGAAATAGAAAAAAGAAAAAAAACATGCCAATAATCAACTAAAAAAGAACTCATTAAGTCTGATTTGTTGGTTTCATTTTCAATTAAATCAAAAACTGTTGTTGTAAGTCTAGATTGAGAGAATTTATAATATATAAAGTCAATATAATTAGTAACATAAGCTAAAATATTAGTTGAAAAATATAAAGCAAATAATCCTTTTTGAAAATTAGGGTTTCCATTGTTTTTAAATGGAATTAAAGAAATTAATATAAACAGAACATTGGTATATAGAATTGCTGTTGTATCAAACGTTAAACCAATGAAACATAAGTTTATAAATTCACTTAGACTGTCAATTATTATAATATTACTATTGTAAAAATAAAAAAGCACTCTTGCTATAAAATAGAAGAAATAGGCTAAAGAAATTCTTAAAAAAAGCGTTTTGTACTCATGAACTCTATAAAACATTATAAATTAATTTTATTTGAACATAATGAAAATAAGTAACCTAAAATAATTCCAAAACAAGCTCCAAAAAGAATGTCAATTGGAAAATGTACACCAACATAAATTCTACTATATGAAACTACTAATGCCCAAATAAATAGATATTTAAAGCAATTTGAATATTTTTTTAATGTAAAATAAAAAAAAGTAGCTACAGCAAAAGTGTTAGCTGCGTGGGCAGAGAAAAATCCATACAATCCTCCACAACCTTCTTTTACAATTCTAATATAACTGTTAATTTCCTGATCATGACAAGGTCTCAATCTTTGAAAATAATCTTTAAACAAGCCACTCGCTTGATCCGTAAATAAAATTAGAAAACTAATTAGAATTAAATATTTTAAAAATTCAATAGTCGATTTTTTTTTATATAGGTAAAATATTAAAAATAGATAAAGAGGAATTGAAGATTTCTTATCTGTTATAAACAACCATAAGGTATCGAAAAACTCTAATCCCAATGAGTTTAAATAAATAAAAATGATTTTATCTAGTTCAATTAAACTTTCCAAATTCTAATTATTTACACCATATTTATCAAATAAATATATAAGTGATGTCATAGCAAAAGAACCTAATTCTAGTTCTCGTTTATTTATAGCATCAAAAGTATCATTTGCAGCATGGTGATAATCAAAATAGCGTTGAGAATCTGGTCTTAAACCAGCTAAAACATTGTTTTTAGTTTCTAATGGTGCTATATCTGCCCCACTTCCGCCAGTTTCAAAAGATTGAATTAAGTATGGTGCAAACAAATTTTTCCATTTTAATATTTTAGAAAAATTTTCTTTATTTGATGTAAAAGAAAATCCTCTTGGTGAGAAACCACCAGCATCAGACTCTAATGCAAAAATATGATTTAAACTTTTTTTCTTGGAAATCTCTGAGTATTTTTTAGCACCACGAGTTCCATTTTCTTCATTCATAAATAGAACCACTCTTATTGTTCTTTTGGGCTTATACCCTGATTTACGTAGTATATTAATTACGTCCATTGATTGCACTATTCCTGCACCATCATCATGAGAACCATCACCAAGATCCCAAGAGTCTAGATGACCACCAACCAAAATAATTTCTTTAGGATATGTACTTCCTTTTATTTCGGCTATAACATTATGAGATTTCACATCAGCATATTGTTTACATTGTTGTCTAAGTAAAAATTTAAGGTTTGGATTAATTAAAAGAAGATTACTCAACTTTTCTGAAGCATTAGTGCTTATAGCTGCAGCAGGAATTCTTTTGCTAGGAGGTAATTGTCCATAACTCATTACACCTGTATGTGGATAATCATCTAATCTTAGGCTCATTGACCTAACTATAACTCCAATAGCACCATATTTAACAGCCTCTACTGCACCATTTGTTCTTTGATCAACAGCTTCTCCATAAGCCTGAAAAGTACTTATTAAATTAGATTGCATTGGTCTATTAAAAAAAACTATTTTACCATCTATTTTTTCTTTTCCTAATTCCTTAAGTTCATCAAAATCATGAACTTCGATTACATTAGCTTTAATACCTACAGATGGAGTAGCAACTGATCCGCCCAAAGCACATGCGTCAACGTTAAAAGTTGTTCCTGGTTGAGTTTCAATTAAAGCAAATTCTTTAGGTCCCCTAACCCATTTAGGAACCATTACTTCTTGAAGCCAGACCTTATCAAAACCAATTTTTTTTAATTCATCTCTGCCCCATTCTACTGCTCTTTCTGCATTTAAAGAACCTGATAATCTGCCTCCAATTTCATTAGAAAGATGGTCTAGTAACTCATATGTTTTACTAGATGACATCGTATTATCAAATATTTTTTCAATCATTTCTTGATCATTTTGAGAAAAAACATTAAATACAATCAATAAAAAAAATAATGTGGAAAAGTATTTCATAGTTAATTATTTACCTGAATATTTAATAATATCATCTTTAGATATTACAGGGCTTTCAGTAAGCACAAGTAATCTTTCTATTACATTTCTTAATTCTCTTATGTTTCCAGTCCAATCAAAATCTTGTAAAGTTTTCAAGGCTTCTGATTGAATTATTTTTAATTCACTGTTGTTTTCAACAGAAATTAATTTTAAAAAATGTTCTACTAAAAGTGGAATATCAGACGACCTTTCGTTTAAAGAGGGAACTTTAATCTCAATTACTGCAAGTCTATGGTATAAATCTTCTCTAAAGTTGTCATTTAATATTTCACTTTTTAGGTTTTTATTAGTGGCAGCAATAACCCTTACATCAACTACTAAATCTTTTTCACTGCCAACTCTTTGAATCTTATGTTCTTGTAAAGCTCTTAAAACTTTTGATTGAGCAGATAAGCTCATGTCACCAATTTCATCGAGAAAAATAGTTCCACCATCTGCAGCTTCAAACTTTCCAATTTTATCTTTTACTGCAGATGTAAAAGCGCCTTTTATATGACCAAATAATTCGCTTTCAATAAGTTCTGAAGGAATAGCTGCGCAATTAACTTCAATAAATGGACCTTCGCATCTTGAGCTATTTAAATGTATTTGATTAGCTACTAATTCTTTTCCAGATCCATTAGGGCCAAGTATTAAAACTTTAGCATTAGTTTTAGCAACTTTTTCAATAATATTTTTAATATTATTAATCTCTAGAGATTGACCAATGATATTAAATTGTTTATGTTTTTTTAATAAAAATTTATTTTTTTTTCGGAAAATATTATTCTTCAATGCTCCCCTTACAGAGTTTAGTAATCTATTTAAATCAGGAGGTTTTGATATATAATCAAAAGCTCCTAATCTCATTGTTTCAACTGCAGTTTCTAAATCACCATGACCGGAAATCATAATTACAGGTATTTCTGAGTAATCTTTAATTAAAAATTTGAGAACATCTATACCATCTTTTTTTGGCATTTTTATATCACATAAAATCAAATCAATTTTATTTGATTTTACTATGTCAATAGCTTGTAACCCATCAATAGCTTCTACAATAATATAATCTTTATTTTCCTCAGACAATACTTTATTTAACACTCTTCTGATAGTTTCTTCATCTTCAATTATTAAAATTTTTGACATAAAAATTATTTTTCTAAATGAACAACTCTTTGAGGAAATGGAATTTCAATATTATTTTCTTTAAAACTTTTGTGAATCAAAAATCTAATGTCACTTTCAATCAAATTAACTCTAAAACCATTATTATATGTGAAAATTAATTCGAAATCTAATGCACTATCTCCAAAATCTTTAAATATAACTTTCGGAGGAGGGTTTTTAATTAAATGCGGATGTGAGTTAGCTAGATTTAAAAGAATTTCTTTAATCTTTTCAACATCAGAATCATATGAAACTCCTACAGAAACACTTCCCCTTAAAACAGTACCATTTTCGGTCCAATTAAAAAGAGTTGATGTCAAATATTTGTGATTAGGTATAATTAAAACCTTATTGTCAAATGTTACAGCTCTTGTTGTTCTAATTTTAATATTTTCAACCCTACCGACCTTACCATCAATTTCAATAATATCTCCTACATGAACAGTTTGATCTGCTAAAATTAATATTCCTGAAATTATATCTTGAAAAAAAGTCTGAAGAGCTAGACCAATACCTACTAATAAAGCAGCTGAGGCAGCAAATATTCCTGTAAGATTGATTCCGAAATTTTGAAATGTAATTAGAGCTACAATTATGTAAACAAAATAATTTAAAAAAGTAAAAACAGATTTAAATTTTAATTTCCTTTCCTCATCTAATTTTTTAGTAGCAATTTTCTTGGTTAATTTTAAGAGAAAATAGGTTGTAAAAAATATTAAAGAAACCAATATAATTGTAACAATTGAAAACTTTATGTTATCAGTGATAAAAAACTCCTTATTGATAAATTCTATAAATTTTTTCATTTGAATATATTGTATAAATATAATCAAATTGAAAGTAAGAATTAAGTTAAGATTTGATTAAAGAAAAA
>TARA_B110000483_G_scaffold39626_3_pt1 | contig 31822 bp, 19 predicted proteins | sample TARA_B110000483 | Tara Oceans TARA_B110000483 (sample SAMEA4398176) | marine metagenome | biome: Polar Biome; feature: [SRF] surface water layer (ENVO:00010504); material: water (ENVO:00002006), including particulate matter (ENVO:01000060) such as... | depth 5 m
TACTTAATTTTGATTTCCTTTAATAACCGTAACACATCATTTAGGCTATTTTGCTTGATCTATCCTTAAGAACTATTTAAATATTCATCTTTACCGACTGAGAACTTTGATACAAAAGACTATAGTATATTTATAATTCTTGAACGATGACTCCATTTTTAATTCTAGGCTCAAACCATGTACTCTTAGGTGGAAGATGCAGTCCATTTTCTGCTATATATTTTAGCTCTTGCTTAGTTACAGCGTAGAGACAAAACCCAATCCTTCCATGTTCCTTCATGGCTAATTTTTCTACCCCATCAGTGCCTAAAGTTCCTGCTATATACTTTACTCTAAGGTCAGTCCCAATATCCTCAATATCTAAAATATCATCGAGCACATATCTGTTAAGCAGGTCGGCGTCCAAGACCAAACCATCTGAATTATATTTTTCTATTATTTTATTTTTCCACTTTAATAGATACCATATTTTACCCAGATGCATAGTGATGTGATGCTTCTTCTTAGGCTTAGCCGCTGTATCGAGTTCTGATATTTTAAACACCTTAGATAACCTAGCTACTATCTGCGCTTCCGTCAAATCTTCTTGCAACTTTATAGATCTATTGTAATCGTATATATCCAACTCTTCGAATGGAAAGTAAACGGAAAGTAAACTATTCAATTGATCCTTACGTAAGTGATTGCCTTTATGCAGTATCGATGCTGTAGATACCCTATGGTGACCATCAGCGATAAAACACTTCTTTACTTTTTCCTTAAATAGTATTTGTAGTTTAGCTATCTTCTTACGATCAGTAATCGCATATAAAGTATGAGATTCTTGGGTCTCTTCGAAGTCCAATTTAAATAATGCTCTTAAGCTATCCATCTCTTTAGCAATGAATAGATTAATATCATTATTACCTTCATAAGCAAGAAGCACCGGTTTGATTATAGCATTACGCTGCAGGATTAACTGCATCATACTTTGTTCTTTGGTAGAGAGTGTCTCTTCATGCTTGAGTATTTTTCGGTCCTCGACATCTTGTATGTCATTAGCCGCTATGACTGCTCGATAGCTATGACCTTCCGACTCTATTTGATAGATGTAAATTGCATCTTGTGCTGACTTTTGGAAAAATCCAGATTTGACAAACTCTGGATAGTTATGTTTCATACTACCAAAAAAAGAATCCGGTGAAGTGACCAAAGTCAAATTGGGATAGATAGCTTGAAAAGGATGTATCTTCATAGTTGTCTATCTATTCTAGTGGGTAATATTTTATTTATTATCTGAGTAAAGTTACATCTCCTTTCTGTGGTTCTGTTATCTGAACTCCATCAATTGCATAATCTGCTAACCAAACATACACAGCAGTTGCACTATCTGATCCACCATGTTGACCGTTCCATTCAGCATCAATATTATCAGAAGTAAATACCTCGTTACCCCATCTATTGTAAATTTTCAAACTATAATTTGTTACAAGAGCACCACATGGATTTACGGGCCCAAAAGTTTTATTTTCATCTTCCCCTCTTGGGAAAAATACTTTTGGCCATAGTAGATTATTATCCAACTTCAAATCTTCTTCCTCGGTAAGACTTCGACCACAGTAATCTACAGTCACAAAATAAACACCTGACTCTGTTACTTCTATAGATCTATCATCATCAATAAACACATCTAGCGAGTCAGCCCACTCATATGTGACTCCAACTTGACCATCAACATTAGTTACAGCAGTCAAGATTCGCTCACAATCCTCGCCAAGTGTTACATCTATTGCTAAATTTTCTAATTGCTCTGGGAAAGTCACATCAATAGAACCGGTTGCAGTTTCCATACACGCATCGACTACAGTCAAAGAATATGTACCTTCAGTATCAACATTAATTACAGGATCAGATCCTCCGACACTCCATTCGACAGATTCAAAAGGTTCTACTCCAGTAGGAGAGCCTAATAAATTAACCGTACCGTCAGAACAAAATGGAGAAAAGTCAACCGTAATACCAACAGTCGGCTCAGCCAATCTAGAAATATTGATCGTATCACATAGCGTATAACAATGCCTATCATTGATCGTAACAGTCACCATATATTCTCCTTCCTCCATACCCACTAAGAACGGGTTTGTATTACCATCTACTCCAGGTCCCATCCAAGCATAAGTAATCACGCCATCTGGAAGTGGTGAAGGAGTAGCATCGAGTGTATCTATTATCGGCTCATTAGGGCACCATTGATCTGAGCTCGGTGATATCGTTGGTACATCATAATAGTTAACCACATTGGCATCTGTCTCTAGTGTATCTGAGTCATTAAAATCAATAGATGTCCATATTAGAGACTGTGATAAGGTAGGAAAATCAATTAAAGATCCTGATCCTGAATTGCTACATGGAGTTTGCAAGTTTGAATCTGTCTTAACGATATCTGAAGTTTGAGTTTCAAAAGCTTTGAAGTGGGTCCCAAACATAGCTAATCCTCCATCTTCTGTATTGTGTAAACTACCTGAAGGAATATATAACGATGTACTATCTCCATAGATTTGAGAATTTAAAACCATCCCTGAAGAGTCTATTTCATAAAGACTTGATATAGTCGGCCCTTGAGCCGCATCCTCAGTTCTAATATTGCTAAAAACTAGATTGCTTCCGAAAGGAACAATATCAACTGACATATTACTAGAACCCGTCAATTTTTTGCACCAAATGATTTGTCCATCTTTATCATACTTAGACGTAAAACTCATTTCTAGTCCAGAAGCATTCGCTACTTCACCAACTATATAGATTGAACTATCCAAAGTTTCAGTCAAGCCATAAGGTGTAAATCTAAAACCAATAGAATCAATATGTGTCGACCATAATATAGCACCTGATGTATCTAATTTGGTTAAGTGATAACCTTCTACATCTTCGATTTCGGACTTTCCAGTAATAAAAACATTACTATCAAGCACTGAAGTATGAATATCATAAATTAATGCCGACACCTCTTCATTGCTTTCAGCTGCTGCTGTATATTTTTTTGACCAAGTATCTGTACCGTCTAAGCCATTCATTTTAGCAAGCCAAATACTAGAATCCGTAGTTATCGATCCTACTAATATCTCATCATCAAGAAAAGTTGATAAACTTACTTTTGATTGATACTCATTGGCCATTGTTTTAGACCAAGTAGGTAAACCTGTCGTACCATCCATTCCAACTATAGCAGCAGATTGATCGCCCAAAAACAAACTTGCTGTCATTACAAAATTACCAGTAGACAACTGAACCAAATCAGAAGTACTTCTTAACGTTGTACTATCTGCTAAATAAATGTCATTTTTTATGTCGAGATCTCCCTTACCATCATATGTTGTAAATATTGCACGGTAGCTATTCTGCAAGTTATTGTCCATATCCACAAATATACTTTGACCTAAGGTCGCATAACCTCCACCATTTGTGACTATTCCATCAGTGAGACGATGCGTAGAATCTTGAAATACATCGTATAGTCGATGAAAAGACTGCTGTGCAGATACTGTAAGTACAAATGACAGAGCAATAATAGTATAGATAAACTTCTTCATATTCTGAGTTATGTGAGAGCTAGCCTTGATAAGACATACATCATATATCAAATTCAAAGATAGTAATGAAAAGGCAGATTATTGGTCCTGAGAAAACTAAAGTTAGTTTGAACTATTTTAGGTATACATTTCATCTATTTCCTTGGCATATTTCTGCCTAATTACACGTCTTTTGAGCTTCATAGTAGGCGTCAACTCTGCATCAGTTCCATCTATCCGAGTCGCTTCCCAAGTTTTGTCTATTAGCTTAACTTTCTTGATTTGCTCTATATGACTAAAGTCTGGATTAAACCTATCACAACAAGCTTGATATCTAGCGATTACCTTAGGGTCTCTGATCACTTCGCTTAAGCTCATGTAGTTCACATCATTCTCTTCACACCATTCTTTTAGCGGCTCTTCTGCAGGCACTATCAGAGCAGACACAAATTTCTGCTTGTCTCCGACTACCATTATTTGCTCAATAAGAAAGTCTTCTTTAAATCTATTTTCTATAGGAGCTGGAGCTACATATTTTCCACCAGAGGTTTTGAGAAGCTCTTTTTTTCGATCTGTGATTTTGAGGTATTTATACCCATGTGGACCATCTACTAACTTACCTATGTCGCCAGTACGAAACCACTTTCGACCTTCCTTTTCGACAAATACTTCATCAGTTTTCTCCGGCTTTTTATAATAACCTATCATTACATTAGGACCATCAGCCAATATCTCCCCTTCGCCATCTCTATAGTCACCATCACTAGGGTCGATCATGATATCTACACAGTCTATTATAGGACCAACAGTACCTAACTTGGCACCTTTACCGCCATATCTATTGATACTTAATGTTGGTGAAGTCTCAGTAAGTCCATACCCTTCGATGATAGGAATTTGTGCCGCTGAGAATACTCTTGCGATCTTTTCTGGACAAGGAGCAGCACCGGTTACTATTGCTCTTAGATTACCTCCAAGAGCCTCTCTCCATTTAGAGAAAATAAGTTTATTAGCAATGCTCATCTTCATTCTATAGAATAGGCCTTGCTTTGTATCCATCTCAAAGTGATCTGTAAGATCTAACGCCCAGAAAAAGAGTTTTTTCTTTAGTCCAGTAAGATCTAATCCTTTATTATATATCTTTTCGTATACTTTCTCTAGCAGCCTAGGTACAGTAGTAAACATGTGAGGCTTGATAGTAGCAAGATCACCGGTTGGACCACCCAAATTATCTGTGCCTGTACAGTATACAATTGCGGAATGGTATAGATATGCGTATATCACTGCTCTCTCAAATATGTGACAGAATGGCAAGAAACTTACGACTACAGACTCATGCGACAATGGCATTGCGACCATCGTATTATCTACAGCTGATATAATGTTTTTGTGTGTGAGCATCACACCTTTAGGATTACCTGTGGTACCTGAAGTGTATATAATAGTAGCTAAATCGTCACCCTTTACGCCAACGCTAATTTTTTCTAATTGATCTATATTATCATCGTTTTCTACATCCAACCAAAAATACCTGTCAGGAGTCTTATCCATCATGATTATATATTCCAAAGAATCTATATCAGCAAGTTTTAGCTTTTCATAGAGGTCTCCTGATCCTGCTATTGCAAGTTTTACATCTGCCTCATTGAGTATATATTTATATTCTTTAGAACTGATCGTAGGATATAGTGGTACTGATACTGCTCCTATTTGTTGTATGGCCATATCAGCAATCACCCATTCTGGCCTATTGCTGTAGGCTACTATAGAAACCTTGTCTCCAGGCAATATACCCATGCTAATCAAACCTGAACCCAATCGTCGAGAATGTTCTATGATTTCAGCAGTGCTAAAAAACTTCCATGCTTCACCATGTCTTCTACCAAAACTACGCTCTAGTTGGTGGTTAGATTGCTGATGATATAAGTAATCGAATAACCTCTTAATCTCCATTATCTCTATAGTTATTTACAATTTGAAAGATAGTAAAAAAATGAGAACTGGAAGTTGAATCATTCGTAGCTTGGACTTAAAAGTGCAAATTGGACCCTTTAGATGCACAACAAAAATTGCTCAGCTAGAAAATATAACTGAGCAATTAAATATATTAAATTATAATTTATTGATCTGTTACACCCGTCACTTATAGAAATGAAGTCACTAATCCCGAACCTTCACGATAATACTAATCACGTTATACAGTTATAATCTGTATAAAAAGAACTCGATTAAAAGACCACATTGATATTTCTTAAATGAGAGACTGTAACTTCATCGCTAGTCCCATATCTCCTTTGATTTTCACTTTCCCTGTCATGACCGCCATCATCGGATTGAGGTCACCACTCTTGAGTTTTAGGAATGTTTCTTTTTCACATATGATAACTGTATCAGCATCTACATCATCAGTAGTAACGATATTGGATGACCCATCACTACCATCTATTAGTATAATCTCGTCATCTAATATAAATTTCAACTTTGCATTAAAAGGACTAACATTAGCCGCTTGTTTTTTTATTGATTCGAATATTTCTGAACTCATTTTTATATATCTATTGTTTGAAAAAAACTCCTATTTACTTGAGTTGCAATGTTCGTAATGACGTTACTAACTAAGAGCAGATAATATATCATCTTGCATAGTGATCCGCTGATCATCCATCAATGTCTTGGCATCTCCAACTATTAAAGGTAATTCATATTTATAGTAAAATTTCATTGTGATAATCTTACCTTGATAAAACTCATCGTTGTAATCTCTTGTATCTGCTTTCAATGCTTTGGCTGCTGCGACTCCCATTTGCAACCATTGATATGCGATCACTATATTTCCCATCATTTTCATAAATATTGTAGCATCCGAAAGATATGTATTGATCTTTCCTTGATGGGCAATTGGAGATAGATGTTGTAATACTTTTCCCATTTCACCTAATGCATCAGCCAATTGATTGGCTTCTGATTTCAATTCACTATGTGCGCTGGCTTCCTTAATAACAGACGTTGCTTTAGCCAATAATAATTGTAGTGCTTTACCATTGGCCATTGGGATTTTACGGCCGAGAAGATCAATAGATTGGATACCTGTAGTCCCTTCGTATAAACTCATGATACGTATATCACGGTAGTATTGCTGTAGGATAAACTCTGACGTATAACCATATCCACCTAATACTTGAAGACCATTACTTATGGATTCTTGACCTTTTTCTGAGGGATAAGTTTTCGCTATTGGCACTAATAGCTCTAGTAATAATAGGGCATTATTTTTCTCCTCCTCTTTTGCAGCATGAGCAATATCCGCATACTTACTGCATTCCAATAATAGGCTTATTGATCCTTCCGTAATTGCTTTTTGTAAAAGTAACATTCGCCTCACATCTGGATGATTGATGATCAATGTTTGCTCTGCTGTAGCATCTTTTTTACCTGTATCACTTACTAATCTTCCTTGAGGTCGCTCTTTTGCATATTGTAAAGATGCATAGTATGCCGCTGTGGCAGTAGATGCGGCTGTAAGTCCTACATCTATACGAGCACCATTCATCATCATGAACATATACTTAAGTCCCTTATTAGCTTCACCTACAAGCCATCCTTTACTATCGTCATTCTCTCCGAAAACGAGATGAGTCGTACAGTAACCTTTCTGACCTAACTTCTGAAAATCTCCAGCCGTCTCTACATCATTATTTTCTAATGATCCATCTTCTTTAATTCTCTTCTTAGGTACAACAAAAAGTGAAATCCCTTTAGTACCTGCGGGTGCTCCATCAATTCTAGCTATTGTAAGGTGTATAAAATTTTCGCAATACTCGTGATCCCCACCTGAGATGAAAATTTTATGCCCTTTGATATTATACGATCCATCTTCATTCGCTGTAGCTAACGTATTGATATCTGATAACGAACTACCAGCTTGCGGTTCAGTAAGACACATGGTACCACCCCACTCTCCTGCGAGCATCTTAGGACCATAAGTATTATAAAGTTCTTTCGTTCCAAAAGTACGTATCAGGTTGGCTGACCCTGATGTAAGTCCGAGGTATCCTGGCACATGATTGTTAGCACTTTCCATAATGTGAAAAAGAGAATTGGCCACTGTATGAGGCATCTGCATTCCGCCACCTTCATAGTCGAAAGTAGTCCCAAGCCAACCATTAGCTCCGGAGTCTTTCATGATTTTACCAATTTGAGGATGCACATGCACTTTGCCATCTTCAAAATAAGCGCCTTTGTCATCCATCTCTTTGAAATATGGAAATAACTCTTTATCAGAGTAATCTTTGACCGAATCAATTAAAATATCTATCGATGATCTGTCGTAATCGGCGAAATATTCTAGTGATAATATGCTCTCAATATCATGTACTTGATATAGTAGAAATCTAAGATGGTCAATACTCATGTAGTCGGCCATAATCTAATTTGGTTTAATCTATTAATAGAGTTTATTAGTCCAACTGAGACTTTGAGATTAAAGATAAAAAAATTAAACTCAGAGTAAATAAAATATTTGGGATTCCAAATAAAATAAATAAAGTTTAAAATTATTATACAGATTGTACAATCTTGATGCCTTGAGCCCTATGACATTTTTGGAAATTTAATTTTTTGAGGATTTATTATTTAAGCTTCTATCCCAAACTTATAGATGATCACTGCAATGACAATAACCAAAAGAATGTAATACGCCCACTTATTAGCATTAGGAGATTGAGACGCATATTTTGCCGTGAGGTAACCACCAAGGCTTTGGCCTATTGCAATAAGTAATCCCGCTTTCCAATTGACCAATCCCTGGTACTGGAAAATAGCAAGAACTACTACTGTATATATAGCTACTATAGTCACTTTGATACCATTGGCTCGGATGAGTGTATTGCGCTCTAAGAATACCATGCAGACTAAGAAAAAAACACCCATTCCCATCTGGATAAATCCACCATAAAAGCCTAGAGCAAAGAAGGCTAATACTCGTACGGAAAATGGAAATTCACTCTCTTCACTGACCTCTCTCATCCAACGCTTCGGCTTGAGTATTATCATGAAAAACATAATAATAATTAGATATTTGAATATTTCTTTAAACTGCTCATTGCTGACTTGCAAGACAGTTACAACTCCAAGTATCGCACCGAGAACCATCGTTATGATGATCCATTTACTTGATTTGAGATCTAATTTTCCATTTTTATGATAACCGTAATAACTGGCAGAACATTGTGCTAAGACATTGACTCTATTGGTACCATTGGCTACGTTAGGCGGTAATCCTATAACATCCATCAGGAGAGATAGAGATATCATAGAACCATATCCAGCGAGCGTATTCATCACTCCGGCAAGAAATCCTCCAACGATAATAAGGCCAAACTGAAAGAGTGTAATATCCATAGTTGATTATAGTTGAGAAAGATTATCTCATGTTCGTTCTTGACACAGCTCGACTAGCACACCTCCTGCAGTCTTTGGATGTATAAAGCAGACTAACTTATTATCTGCTCCATGTTTAGGCTTCTCATTGAGTAATTTAAAACCTTCAGATTCCATCCGCTTCATTTCAGCTTCGATATCTACTACGGCGTATGCTATGTGATGAATCCCTTCTCCTTTTTTCTCTACGAACTTAGCTATAACGCCTTCTGGATCAAGTGAACAAACTAACTCGATCTTACTCGCTCCTACCCTGAAAAATGAAGTTACAACTTGCTCAGATTCTATTACCTCTCGCTTGTAAGGCGTTGATCCTAATAGTATAGTATATAATTTATCTGCAGCATCTATATCCCTAACGGCTATGCCTATATGTTCAATCTTTTGCATCATCTACGTGTGTTGTATTAAGGGCTGTTCGCCTGATTGGCTGAGTGTCACGACCGCCTCTGAGGTTGATAATATATTACTTCTATACCACTAATATAATATCTGATATCGTAAAGATCATTATCCAAAATAGAAAACTCAATCTAGATTACGCTTGCTATCGACCCATATGAACTAGGAGTACAGAGACATCACTAGGTGACACACCTGATATTCTGCTGGCTTGGCCTATGGTTTTTGGTTTGATTTCAGTAAGTTTTTCTCTCGCTTCCAAGGATAAAGAGACTAAATCGTGATAGTTAACCGTATCCGTCAACTTTACTTGCTCTAGCCGATTCATTTTGTCCACCATCTCTTGCTCTCTCTTAATATAGCCTTTATACTTGAGGGATACTTCAGCTAGATTGATCGTTTCTTTGTCGTATTGAGCTAGATGTGCCTTTACCTCTGGAAGTACTTCGAGTAATGTAGGCACACTTATATTAGGTCTTGAAAGTATACTTTTCAGTCTTACTTTTTGCTTGATAGGTGATGATCCGAGGTCTGATAATTTCGCATTGATCACGTCTGGATCGATACTATATTTTTCAAAGTACTTCTCGATCGCCTTTTTATTATCTAGCTTTTGCTTCACCCTCTCCATTCTGTCATCCATATGGTTCATACCAATGGACTTAGCTATTGGTGTAAGTCTTAGATCTGCATTATCTTGACGCAAGAGTATGCGATACTCAGCTCTAGAAGTGAACATACGATAAGGCTCATTGGTCCCTTTATTCACTAGATCGTCTATGAGTACTCCGATATAACCTTCTGATCTTTTGATCACTAAAGGCTCTTCATTTCTAGTAAATTTATAAGCATTAATACCAGCCATCAAACCTTGACATCCTGCCTCTTCATATCCTGTAGTGCCATTGATCTGACCTGCAAAAAATAGACCTTTGACCAACTTAGTTTCAAGCGATATATCTAACTGTGTAGGTGGAAAGAAATCATACTCTATAGCATATCCTGGGCGGAACATCTTCATGTCTTCAAAACCTACCACCTTGCGCAATGCCTTATATTGTACATCCTCTGGCAATGAAGATGAAAATCCATTGACATAAATCTCATTGGTGTATCGACCTTCTGGCTCCACAAACAATTGATGCCTTTCTCTATCAGCAAATCTATTGATCTTATCTTCTATAGAAGGACAGTACCTCGGACCTAGACCTTTGATACGCCCATTAAACATTGGTGATTTCTCAAATCCTTCCTTTAGTGTTTCATGTACTAATGGACTTGTATAAGTAATATGACATGGCACCTGATTCTGTACCAGAGGAGTATCTATATAGGAGAACTTAGAAGGATTTTCATCTCCAGGCTGAAGTTCCATACGATCCCAATGCAACGTTCGACCATCCACTCGCGGTGGTGTACCGGTTTTCATTCTGCCTGCTTCGAATCCTAAACCAACTAACTGCTCTGTAATACCTGTACTGTTTCTTTCTCCTGCTCTTCCGCCACCAAATTGTTTCTCACCGATATGGATCAATCCATTTAGGAATGTACCATTAGTAAGTAATACAGACTTAGAAAGTATCTCTAAACCAATTCCAGTTTTTACACCTTTGACTATACCATTCTTCACTACAAGTCCAGTTACCATCTCTTGCCAAAAATCAATATTATCGTTAGCCTCGAGCATCTGTCTCCACTTACTAGCGAACTCCATACGATCACTCTGTGCCCTCGGACTCCACATAGCAGGTCCTTTAGACTTATTGAGCATTCGAAACTGTATGAGCGTATGATCTGTAACGATTCCTGAGTATCCTCCAAGTGCATCTATCTCTCTAACGATTTGCCCTTTAGCCACTCCACCCATTGCAGGATTACATGACATTTGTGCAATGGTATTCATGTTCATAGTGACAAGTAATACTTTGCCACCCATATTGGCTACAGCTACGGCAGCCTCGCATCCTGCGTGGCCAGCTCCTACTACTATAACGTCATAATCTGGAAACATGATTGTTGTTTTAAAAAAGATTATACAATTACAAAAAAGACCTAATTCTACTCGCTACTTTGGTCAACTCCACTTGGGTTGGATTCATTTTTGGTTTTTCAAAACTCATATCATTGAGCTTTTCTATTGGAATCAAATGTATATGTGCGTGAGGTACTTCTAGCCCGATTACTGTGACACCTATTCTATTGCATGGACAAGCACTTTTTACGGCTTTAGCCACTTTTTTAGCAAATACATTTAATCCAGCTAAAGTCTCATCATCCAGATCATAGATATAATCTACTTCTTGTTTTGGTATTACCAATGTGTGGCCTTCTTTAACCGGATTGATATCTAAGAATGCAAAGTACTTATCGTCCTCCGCAATCTTATGACATGGAATATCACCATTTATTATTTTAGTGAAAGTACTAGACATGCTAAAGTGTAATCTCTAATATCTTAAATTGCATTGCTCCTGCTGGAGTCATTACATCTACCACATCGCCAACTGCTTTTGCCAATAATGCTTTTGCTATTGGAGAATTTACAGATATTTTTTTGTTTTTCAGATCTGCCTCAGTTTCTGAAACAATCTGATAAGTGATTTCCTTTTTTACTTTGAGATTAAGCATTCTCACATTAGATAATATGGTTACGGTAGAGTTGTCCAATTGACTTGCATCGATGATTCGCACATTAGCTAATGCTTTCTCGAGTTCATTGATCTTAGCTTCTAATAGCCCTTGAGCGTCCTTAGCAGCATGATATTCAGCATTTTCTGATAGATCACCCTTTTCTCTAGCTTCTGCTATATCCTTAGATGCTTCTGCTCTCCCGATCGTTTTCATATGTTCTAACTCACCATTAGCTTTGTCATAGCCACCTTGAGTCATATACGATATACCTGACATAATCTTACTTTTACTTATTAATATAATATTATCGACAAAGATATGTAATAAAACAAGATAGACGCCCCTCTAACGAGAAGCGCCTATCAAATATCCTAGTTAAATATTATTAAGCCAATTTCAATCTAAAAAGTTCAAACAACTTATACCAACTATGCTGTATAAATGCATTAAAAATTCTGGTATAACGCTGTTAGAAAGCTAATCCTAGTGTTAGGTTATGTGTACCATCGAAAGGATTAGTAGTTCTAAATGCATAATCAATAACGAACTTACGGTCACTTTCTTTCTTTGTAGGTATCATAAGTGATACTCCAGCGGCTACACCAGTGTACAGATTTTTCTGTCCCTCTGCAACATCTAAATCGTATTTGTATCCACCTCTAAGGATTACGAGATCTCTGAAATAAAACTCAGCACCTACACCCATTTGGTCAGTAGAGAATGCATTAGATGTAAAATTACCTATTGCTCTAACAAAGTTTTCTTCACCGATATAGAAATCATATGACAGTCCTATATTAAGCATAGAAGGTAATTCAAAATCTTCTGATCTACTTTCAACAGTAAGTGTATAAGGGTTTCCATTATCATCAGGAGCGGTAGTCTGGAAAGAAAGCCCTTCTCCTCCAAACTCCATAGATGATCCAGTGTTTCTAAGAGAGATACCTAACTTGAAGTTATCTTTGGCCCCTGATACATATTGAACCCCTGCATCTATTGCGATACCAAAGGCAGATGCTGAAGGTAACGACTCGGTTATACCTCTTACGAGCATTCCAACAGAAATTTTATTTTCATATGTATATGCATAACCTAAGCCAATCTGGAAAAAACTTGGTGAGTAAGTTCCACCTGTTCCTTCTGGCTGCTCTTCAGTAGTGATTTGTATATCACCAAAGTCCATAGCAGTAAGTGTCACACCGAATGCACTACTTTCTCCTACCTTGGTAGCAAAACCAAGCGTATTCATTCCTAATGTAGACCCTTCGTATAGTCTTGTGTTAGCTAGCATAAATTCGCCGCTATTCATCCTTCCTAGACCTGCTACATTAATTCGCATAGCTTCTACTCCAGATACACTGGCTGTACTCATAGAATGGATTCCTGCACTACGTGCCCATGGATTAAGAAGTAACTCTGACGCACCAGCTTCACCTTGCCTATCCGGATTACCTGCCAACACTGCAAAAGCACTGACCATAAAGGCTGAAATAAGTAGTAATGATTGTATTGATTTTTTCATTGCTTTTCTTTTATTGTTTAAAGAGAAGCACCAACAAAATGATGCTTCCTTCTTATCATTATCTTATAAATTAGATGGATCAAATTTACGTCCAACTCCAAACCATTTGATTACTCTTTCCTCTATCGATCCATCATCAAATTCTGCTCTCACGTGAATTAGATAAACACCGCTTGCTACTGGTACTCCTTTATCATTCTTAAGATCCCAAGATACATTAGGGAATCCCTGTTGTGTCTGCACTGGAAAGCCAGATGATTTAATCACATCTTGTTCGTCTCTTAAGAAAGTTCTAATAAACTTACCATCTAGCGAGTAGATAGTTATATCTGCTCTTGGGGGTAGATTAGTAATTTTGATAGTATTATCAAACTCTGATCTTTCATAAGCTGAGTAAGCATAATATGGATTAGGAACTACATTGACATTTTCTAATGCTCCTTCATATTCATTAGCCGCCAATGCTCTTGAAGCAGCTCCCTCAATTTTAAATTCGAATGCTGGGTAGCCGCCAATTTTAGCACCATCGTACTTATTGTTACTGCTAGTTCCAACTTCATCTATTTCGGTAGCAAAACCAAATGGATTAGTCACCCTTAGTTTAAACTTAAGTTCATTGGGTACGATTCCATCAGCTACAGATAACAAGTTATTACCATCACCAACCGCGTTGGTAGGGAATGCCGCCCATGTCACAAGAGATAACGGATTAAATTTAGTGGTTGGATTATTACTTGGCTGCAAGTCATTTGCTAGTAAAGCACACTCATCATATCTCTGACGAGTTACATATATAAAGTGTTGTCCACCTCCTACAAGATTAAAAATACCAAACTGTGGCTGATCTGGCGGAGCATCAGGAGATATTGTCTGACTAGTAGGGTTGAATATCATATCTCCACCTGTCGCTCCCCCTGTTAAGTATTCTGACACATCCTCGTCATATACTGAGTTTTCTCCAAAGAAGATATTAAGTCTCTCTCCAGTTTCAACATCAACCGCATATCCTGGGAACCATCCCATACCTTCTCCTGAACCATCTGGTTCACCATCTTTGCCTACGGAAGCTCCTGCTCTGATATCAAATTGATTTCTATTACCTTGAGTCTGTAGACCTGCAGTATTGTAATAGTCAGGAGAAGCCGTCTCTACTACGATACATCTACTCCACTTCTCCTTATCAGAAGTCATTATAATATCAACATTATTTAAATCTTGATTTAATAATAAATCTCCAAACTGTATTACTGGATCTAATAAGAATCCTTGTCCTTGTTTCCAAGCTGGTGTTACATAGAATGATGGTTCCAATTCTGATGGAGGTGCATATCTTGCCATAGAGAAAGGATAGAATACATCACTTACTTCTTTAAGGTCATTCTCTGGATCTTGAGCAACTGTGTTAGCTACCCAGTCAAAAAGTCTATCTCCATTACCCAATCCACCATCAGGTATAGCAGTCATCCAAAGAGATCCATTTACGTCATCATATTCTAATGTACTACCTACAGCTCCATTATTTACTTCTCTCAATTCTCCTGGTTCAGCTATCTGATTTAACTCTATAGAGAATCCATATTTCTCAACTATCTGCTCAGCAGATACATCTATCGTAGTATCAGATTCGATTACATCACCATCATCAATATTTGTCAATCTCCATCTAGCATCTCCACCCAAGAAATTAGTAGAGTTGTTTTCATCTAATTCGGTACCAAACAACTCAAGTCTAAATGTCCCTTCTTTAACATCAAGAGGGTTGTAAATTTTCACATTAACCGGCCCAGCGTTCTTTTTATATGTTACACCATCAGCCGCATTACCATTGACACTGGCTTCCAATATTTTATCATACATATCATCTTCCATATCTATGAAAGTCAGTCCAGAACCCACGCCATCTAATCTAGTAAGCGATGGTACATCACCATAATTAGATAATAATTCTTGATAAACTATTGGTCTAGGTGTAAAAGCGTAAGTCTTGATATTACCTCTACCTTCAATATATGGTCTCGGTTGACCAGTTCCAGTATCTTCCTCAAACTTGGCATATTCATTAAAACCATACGCTAAAGACATATAATAGTATGTCTTATGGTTGACCAACTTAGGGTCAGCTCCTGTTGCAAACTGATCTTCAGTTATGCTCAGTGTGTTTTTCATACCTACATTAGCTCCTACTACTTTTCTAGTTGGAGAATAGATTATTGCACTACTTATAGGACTTATTTGTGATGTCCAGTTCCATAGTTCCGAAACTTCATTTTTTAAATCCGTTTGAAATACTAACCTAGCTTTATCAATATTATCTAACTCTGATGGAGATATTCCTCCATTCACAAGTTGGTATATCTTATATCCCTCGAACTTATACAATTCGTCCTCTCCCATGACACTTTCATCAGAGATCAAGAGATCTTTTTCTTCGTATAATTCTTTGAAATTGTTAGATCCTTCTTGATTAAATAAAGTCATAATAATCTCTTGATCCAACTCTATACCACATACATCTGGTGCTTCTGGCCCATCTGTAATATTAAAACAGTTGTCAAATAGAGATTGTGCTAAATCATCTGCTGTAAGGAGTCTAGATAGATCAGGACATGGATAAGACTCTTCGTCTGGAACAAATACTACTCCTACGATAAGTTCGTTAGTCGCTTGTGGCTGAAGTAACAATGGTCCAGTAACTTGTAGAACACGTCTATCCCCAAACGGAAGATCAGCTGTACACATCGACCATGCGTCTGTACTCTCATCATTAGGTTCATCAGGAAATACGTAGCTAGTACTATCTGTACTACCTGGATTATATCCGTCTCCACCGACAGTTACAGGAGTTCCGTCTAACCAAATACCTTTCATTATATTGTAAAATTCCGTAGACTGGCCAGCATCACAAGTTGCCACCGGAGGATTACCTACCCCGCAATTATTCATATACATAAAAGCCGACATTCCAATCTCTAAAAGAGTATCAAAATCACCAGAACCGATAGGAGGATCGCAAAATAAATTTACTGTATCACCAGTTTCATCATCTATCTGAGTTAGGATATTACCATCCATATCTCTACAAAAGACCTTTGGACCTCTAGGACCTCTAAAATAATCAATTCCAAGAATTGGGACATTAGTTCCGTATGTATTTACACCACCACAGGTTTCTCCGCCTTCTATACCATCTACGGCATCTTCGTTATATACGTATGCTAAACTTCTATCTATATCACAACCAATATAATCATCTTGGTAACAACCTAAATCAGGATCTACCCACATAGCAAAATAGGTTTCTCTAATATCCTCTGATGCTTTATTGATCAATTTATATCTATTGAAAGTCATATCATTGATAGCATCATTGGTAGCGTATGCAAATGCTTGAACTTGCACCTCCATCTGAATTGGTGTCGCAAAAGAAATACGGTGAGCACCACCGTTATCATTATAAATCCAGAAAGTCATCTCATCCGGAATCAATTCAAATGCCGCTTTTCTATCAAATGGTTCACAGTTTCTAATATTAATGATTGGAAAGTCACCATCACATGGATTATATACGCCATCGCCATTACCATCTACTCCTGGCTCATCCCAGAATGCACCTAATGATTGATCCACAGGTAATTCGAAATCGTATTCTTCTCCCCAAAAAGGATTATTCTTTCCTGGCCAATACTTTACATCATTTTGTATTGAATCACATGCAAATGCTAATGGATCTTTATCAAAAAGCTTTACTGCATTTCTAACACTTTCACCATCAACTTTGAAGAATGTATTCCAATCATCACAGATTGGTTTATCGGTGATTCCTTCAACATCTAATGGTCCAGAATACCAATCTACTGCTCCTTGTCTCCCAAAATAAGCTCCATTAGGTCCTGCAGCAAGTTTGATACTTCCACTTGGCGTCAATCCACCAACCCATACAGATCCAGAGAAAATAGCAGAAACTTCATCTTCTCTACTCGCTTGCTTTGGCACTATATAAGAACCATTATCAAGATCCCACCATACATCACCACCTACCTGGAGCAATGCCCTTACATTATTTATATTCAGATTAGTCGTGTTGATCGCTTCTAGACAATCTTCTCTTAGACTAGTATTAAAATCTGAATTATCATTGTCTCCATTACTTTTAGGAGCTAGATTAGGGTTAATGTGTGCCAATCCCAATTGGGCAATCGCCACCATGACACATATACTAATTATACTTTTTATTGAATTCATCTTTTGATGTTTATTATGATCTAATATAGTAGTCGTAATTGATCTATGACTATTAGAAATTAACAGTTGCTCCTAAATATATTCTTCTTGCTAATGAATAGAATCCTGGCTGTAATAATCTATAATTGTATTGAGCTAAGAACACCTCTTCCGATTGACCATTGGCAGATACTTGCGATATTCTATCTTGTCCAAATGAAGAAATTAAGTACCCATCATCTTCTTCTGATCCTGTTGCAGAGTATACACCGTAAACATTCTTGGTGTCAAGTAAATTTTGTACCCGTAAGTACACATTAAAGTATAAAGGCCTTCCTCCTTCACCACCAGTACTAAGATTAAATGACTTATCTAATCTTGCGTCTATAGTTGCGTTCCATGGTAATCTTGCACCATTTATCGCTCCTTCAAATCCCACACCACCAAACTGTTGTACAGTTCGTCTTTTAGTATAAGGTCTTCCAGAAACAGCGTTTACAATAAAGTTAAGTCCTGTATTAGCAAATATATCTACACCACCGATTCTTGGTCCATCGTATTTCTTACCTGATCCGTATCTATAATCTATAGTAGATGTAATTCTATGTCTCTCATCATAAGAAAGTGGAATCAAGTTTCTAATTGGTCCTCTTGTATTGAGACCTCCAGAAGAGTTGGCATCTGATCCTGATCCATCAGCAAACTGTAGTGTATATGTTGCAGTAAGTTTAATATTCCCTACCCTTCTTCTGTCATAAGTAAATGAAAATCCTTTTACTGTTCCAAAATCTAAGTTGTCATATGTTTCGTATTGAAAGATCGGGGAAGGAATATTACTAAATACTCTTCTCTGGATCATATCTCTCTGCTCTCTGTAGTATGCAGACAATGTCATCGCAGAAGAGTTAGTCAGTTTCTGCTTATATCCAACCTCATAATCTACAGTACGTACAGGCTTCAAATTAGGATTATTGATAAGGTCACCCGCTCCTAGATTGAAGTAGTTAAGTGCCGTCTGAATGTTATTAGATGTCGGTCTTTGGTATAGTACATCGTAGTGTGCAAAGAATCCTGCTTCATCTGATATAGGAAAAGAGAAAGCCAATCTTGGCATCCAGTTAATCTGAGGGGAATAATCTTCAAAAGAACCATCAACGTCAAATCCATCTTCTCTAATCTCTACTAAGTTTTCTCCAGCTACATACGCCGGTGTCACTGCACTTTCAAATAATAGTGCTGGACTAGTGGCCGTACCGTTAGGCTGCAACCAAGTATCTCCATCTCTGTATGCTATTACGTCATCTGAACCTTCACCAGCCACATATACTTTAGCATCTCCAGGTACTGACGAAGGACCACCTCCATTAGGGAAAAAGTCATCTTTAGTCTTAATATCATATAAAGAATAGTTATCCCTAAGTACTTTAGTATTTGCATCGAAGTAATCCATACGTAGACCTATCTTGAAGATGATGTCTTTATATGCAAATTTATCTTGGATATAAGCCGAACCATAAATAGGTTTATTTGCTCCAATTTTAAAATCTCTACGCCCGTCTGCTCCTCTACTTGTGAAAAAATCTTCAAATGTTATATCACCAGAAAGTTTTTCACCCGTATAATCATATCCGTAATAACCTACAATTCTTTCATCGTTTAACTCTCTAGCAGAGAACATACCTAATGATAGTAATGAAGGATCGATCCCATCAACATTCACGTATTCTTCAAGCGCTGTGTTGTTCAGAAGAGTTCGTACTGATTGGAAAAATTTAGAATCATCATTTACTTCTATACCATTTTGATATTGAAGGAATGTAGTATCTAGACCCCCAGGAATCTCACTAGACTCAAATGAACCTATAACTATATCTGTATTAACACCAGAAATATGGTTATTGGCATTAATTCGTGCCGCTGTCCATAATCCAACTGGTGCAATGCTATAAGCTCTATTAACTCTTTGTTCTACCGCTAATCCAAGTTGGATATTGTGTCTTCCTTTTTCAGATCCACCAGGAGTAAGGTCAAACGAAACAGTTACATTTCCATTATACACATCCTGTTCTGATATACGAAAACTATTGTATTCTCTACCTACATTACTATATAGGTTACTAAACGAGGATCTAAATTCCGTTTCAGGTAATCCATTGATTGTGTTGAATGAGGATAAAACTGGATTAATTGTTCCAGGTATAAATTCTTCAACTAATTCCCTTGAACCTTGGTGAGCGAAGAATTGATTAAATACTTGAATTTCTTCTCCGTCCCATGCAGCAGTATCAGAAATAGCACTTTCTACTGCTTGCCAACTTCGAACTTGATTACCATAGTAGCCATATTCGAAAAATCTATCTTCAAATCTTATATCTTCTCTACCAGTCTTATCATTCTCAACACCAACTTGGATCGCGTACGATAGATTTCTGAATGTAGCTTTACCTAATTCAGCCTTTTCCTCTTCAGTAAGTGAAGGGTCGTTAGCCTGCTGTCCGATTTTATGACGGATTCTGAAACTACCTCTATATCCATTTCTCTTGAATTCAGGATTATTTTGCCAATTGAACATCGACCATTCAGCATCTGGAGAGAAGAAATCACTTCTATCGTAGAATGATCCAGAAAAAGTCACATCGATATTATCTGTAATCAATGCATCTATTTTACCCGTTAAATCTATGTTAGTATTCTGTGTATTTGGTCTAGCATCGAGCAATTGTCCATTCTTAAACTCTTCGACACTTGGTCTCTGAGTCGTACCAATAAAATATAAAGGATCTGCCTCTAATGCTGCTATGTCTTCTTCAGATGCTCTGTACACGCCCACTGCAGACGGTGAATTATCAGCTGTTTGCAGAAATTGTCCAGAAAATCTAAATCCTATGATGGATCTACCATCCTCTCTTTTCAAGAGAGGGCCAGATAAGTTAGCACTGAGTAAGTTATATCCGTATGCATCAGTAAGTTCTGATGTTTCCACTTCAAAACCAGCAGAATAATTCTGTGATGGCCCTTTAGTTGTAAGTGAGATCAATCCACCAGTTACATCACCATACTTAGCCTCTATACCACCAGTAATTACTTGCAATTGCGATATCTCAGACTGAGGTATTAGTGCTGCATTAGTAACCCTAACACCATCTATATAATATACCGTACCACTTTGTCTTGCTCCTCTAATAGATATACCACCACCATCTTGTGATGCGATACCAGCTGTAGTGGCTGCTATGGCATTTATGCTCTTTGTAGGTAGAGATTTGATATCCTCAGAAGTAACTGTACCCCCAGAAGTCGTATTATCAAATTCGATAAGAGGAACCTTGTATTCAGTTATTACTATTTCATCGGCCAATACTCCTTCCGCAATCTGGAGATCAAGCTTGTTGGATTTGTCTGCTTTTACGACTACGCCCGTCTGTCTTGCTGGAGTATATCCAACATAACTCGCTTCGACATCATAAGTTCCAGGATTGATATCTGAGAAGTAATAATTACCGTCTAGATCTGTCTCAACACCTTTAACGATATTTCCATCTTTCATAAGTGCTACCGTACCAAAGAGTATCGGCTCATTAGATGTAGCGTCAGTAACTTTTCCTTGTAATGAGGTCTGGGCGATCGAAAAGCTAGTAAACATAGCCACGATACCCATAAGGAGTAAGATTTTTTTCATGCTTTACTTTATTTAAAATAAGAAGTAAAAATAATTGACTGCGAATTACTCAAAGGTTGATAACTCGTCAGTTGTAAATATGTTATATAAATAGTTATTCAAAGTATTGTAAATCAGTTAACTACATATAATTATTAGGTATGCTTAAGTACCATAGTCTTATATGTGGTAAGACTTCCGCACAATGTTAATAAAATACTAATGGTTTACCAAAATTAATGTGTTCCTCTAGTCCAAATTAAGACATCTAACTTTAGAAATTATAGTATCCGCGATCTTGTATAGGGCCTCTTTAGTCCATCCAGCTATATGCGGACTAAGTATTACATGATCCATAACATATAATCGAGAGTACAATTGTCTCTCATGTTCTGTGTAAGTATTGGGTTTTTCATTTTCGTAAACATCTAAACATGCACCGCTTACTTTCCCAGACTCTAGTGCTTTTACTAAATCTTCCGTATGTACTATAGCCCCTCGAGAGCTATTGATTATAATGACTCCATCTTTGCATCGATCTATATTCGCTTTGTTGATCAGGTGATGTGTATCATCATTATACGGTAAGTGAATGCTTATTATATCAGCCTTAGACCAGACTTCGCTCTCACATACTATCTTAATATTAGACTGCTCATCGAAAGATAGCTTCTTAAACTTATCATAAACCACTATATCTAGTGGCCAAGAAGATACTTTGGAAACGAAAGCACTTCCCATTTGACCGTATCCAATTATACCTATTGTCTTCCCTGCTATTTCGATTCCTCTATTTGCCTCTCTATTCCACCTAAACTCTCTCACTTCTCTATCGGCACTCAACATATTATTACATAAGGCGAGTAACATGCCTAGGCAATGCTCTGCTACAGCATTGCGATTGCCTTCTGGAGAGTTTACCACTGCAATACCCTTGCTCTTCGCGTAAGGAATATCTATGATCTCTAGACCAGAACCTAATCTTGCAATCCACTTCAAACTATCTGACCTATCGATTAACTCTTTGTACATTTTTACTTTGCTATTGATAACAATTCCTTCGTATAAAGATATAATCTCTTTTACTTGATCTAGAGTAATAGTTGGCTCGTATTCTACATCGTATCCCATTTCTTCTAATCCTGCTATAAGATGCTGGTGTACTCGATCAGTAATTAATGCTTTTTTCAATGTCTCCTTTTTATATTATCTGCTAATATACTGCTATCCAATATTCTGATACAGAAGGGTAACTACTATTTAGGGCAATACCTTATAGATACTGCCTATTTTCTAAAAGATATACAGAAAATTAAGATTACAAAAATGATTGTGATGGCAGTTCGAATTGTAATCGAATACGACAAATAAGTGAAAGGAAATCCTAAAAGAGAAAAAATACATTCAAATTTAATAGCGACTTATGCCTATCGCGATAGATTTAGAAGAAAGCTGATAATTGTTCTGTTTATAACGGTTTGGAGATTATATTTGCGAGCGTTTTGGACTACCATCAACCTTATCCACTATGCCAAGAGATAATTCTATCAAATCCGTGCTCATAATAGGTAGCGGACCTATTGTCATAGGCCAAGCCTGTGAATTTGACTATTCTGGATCTCAAGCCTCTCGCTCTATGATGGAGGAGGGAATCGAAGTAAGCCTTATCAACAGTAATCCTGCAACTATTATGACCGACCCGGTAATGGCGGATCATATTTATCTGTTGCCTCTAACTGTAGAAAGCTTACGTGAGATACTCACCAAAAGAAAAATAGACGCTGTATTACCTACTATGGGCGGTCAGACGGCTCTCAATCTAGCTATCGAAGCCCAAGAGCAAGGACTTTGGGAAGAATTTGGTGTAAAGATGATCGGTGTAGATATCGATGCAATCGAATTAGCTGAGAACCGCGAAAAATTCAAAGCACACGTAGTTAGTCTTGGACAATATGTAGCTCCGTCATTTATAGCCAACAGTTTTCTAGAAGGGAAAAATGCTGCTCAAAAAATTGGATTTCCATTAGTTATAAGGCCATCGTATACTCTTGGCGGTACTGGAGGTGGAATATGCCACAAGGAAGATGATTTTGACGAAGCACTAAGACGTGGACTTAATGCCTCTCCAACACACGAGGTACTAGTAGAGCAGGCAGTGTTGGGATGGAAAGAATATGAATTAGAACTACTTAGAGATTCTAATGATAATGTGGTGATCATTTGTACTGTTGAGAATCTAGACCCTATGGGAATCCACACTGGAGATAGTATTACAGTAGCGCCTGCAATGACCATGTCAGACAGCTGCTACCAACTTATGCGTAATGATGCTATTCAGCTCATGAAATCAATGGGAAACTTCGCCGGCGGATGTAATGTACAATTTGCCCAAGATCCAGAGACTGAACAACTAATGATTATCGAGATCAACCCTCGAGTATCGAGATCATCAGCATTAGCAAGTAAAGCGACTGGGTATCCTATTGCTAAGATTGCAGCTAAACTTGCTATAGGTTATAATTTGGATGAACTCAAAAATCAAATTACTAAGACAACGTCAGCATACTTCGAGCCTACATTAGATTATGTAATCGTAAAAATGCCGCGATGGAATTTCGATAAATTCTATGGATCAGAGCATACGCTAGGCTTACAGATGAAGTCTGTAGGTGAGGTCATGGCTATTGGTCGTACATTCCTAGAAGCCTTACAAAAAGCATGTCAATCCCAAGAGAACGGCAGAAGCGGACTAGGAGCTGATAAAAAAGAATGGATACGTACTGAAGATATTCTTAAGAGACTTGAAACACCAAGTGATGATAGAATATATCGTGTAAAAGATGCACTTAGACTAGGTGTTCCTATCAATACGATATTCAAACTGACTAAGATTGACAGATGGTACTTAGAGCAGATCAAGCGTCTAGTGAAGTACGAAGATCAGCTTATGAGATACAATGTAGCTGAGGATATTCCGACTGACTTCTTCAGAGAACTCAAATCAGTAGGGTACTCAGATGTTCAGATCGCATGGCTGATGAGAATAAACGAAGAAGAGGTAACTAAGCAACGTAAAAAACTGGGCATCATTCGTACCTATAAAATGGTTGATACATGTGCCGCAGAATTTGAAGCACAGACACCATACTTCTATTCTACATTCGAGACCGAGAACGAAAGTATCTCATCAGATAAAAAGAAAATAATAGTACTAGGATCTGGACCTAACCGTATCGGCCAAGGTATAGAGTTTGATTACTGTTGTGTACATGGTATAATGGCGATCAAAGAATCAGGATACGAAGCGATCATGGTCAACTGTAATCCTGAGACTGTATCTACAGATTTCGATGTGGCCGATAAACTATATTTCGAACCAGTATTCTGGGAACACTTACTTGAAATCATTGAACTAGAAAAGCCAGAAGGTGTAATCGTACAACTAGGTGGACAAACTGCACTTAAGTTAGCCGAAAAACTAAAAGATCACGGAATCAAAATATTAGGGTCAAGCTTTGATGCATTAGATCTTGCAGAGGATAGAGGAAGATTTTCTAATATGCTCAAAAAACTAGAAATACCTTATCCTAGATTTGGTGTAGCGACTGATGTTGAAGAGGCAATCAGAGTAGCAAACGAAGTGACTTATCCTGTACTCGTAAGGCCATCATATGTACTCGGTGGACAACGTATGCGTATTGTGCTCAATGATCAAGAATTAGAAAGACATGTGCTCAGCATATTTAAACATATGCCTGGCAATCAAGTGTTAGTTGATCAATTTCTCGAAAGAGCTAAAGAGGCTGAAGTGGATGCAATCTGTGATGGTGATGATGTCATGATCATGGGGATCATGGAGCATATCGAACCTGCAGGCATACACTCAGGAGATAGCTCAGCGATGCTACCGACATACAGTCTTAATGATGACGTCATAGATAAAATGAAAGAATATACTGTCAAACTCGCTCATGCACTGAAGATCAAAGGACTGATCAATATTCAATTTGCAATAAAGACTGACAAAGATGGTGTAAATCAAGTGTATGTTATCGAAGCTAATCCAAGAGCATCGCGTACTACTCCGTTTATCGCTAAGGCGGAACAGGTACCATTCCTCAATATCGCTACCAAAGTAATGATCGGTGCTAATAAACTAAAGGATTTTACCATTGAAAGAAAGCTTGAAGGCTATGCGATTAAAGTACCTGTATTCTCATTTGATAAATTCCCTAACGTAGATAAGAATTTGGGACCAGAAATGAAGTCTACTGGAGAAGCGATTAGGTTTATAAAAGACTTAAAAGATCCATATTTCAGAGAATTGGAGAGTCAGAGAAATATGTTTTTAAGTAGGTAGGATGATCGTATATGTTCTGATAATAAAAAACAGCTTACACAAAAAAGTGTAAGCTGTTTTTTTGTTCCTCTAAATTGATTGAAGGCCAACCACTTCTTCTTCTTTGTAATCTCGTTTTTTGTCCTAAATTTTTCTTGTCTTAATTACACTTTTAAACCTCCCTATCTAATAAATCTTTTATTGCATTGGTAAGGTCAGGATACTCAAATCTAAAGCCAACTTCGCCAAAATTCTTAGGTAATACTCTATTAGAATTGAGCACCACATTAGACATTTCACCTAGAGCGATCTTAAGGCCAAGTGCAGGAGCGGGTAATACTATTCCATATCCAATGGCATCCCTTACCTCTTCTGTAAATTTTTTATTGGTTAATGGCCTTGGCGCTACTCCGTTATAAACAAAATGATCGCTTGGTTCTGTTAGGAGATGAATAAACATTCTACTAATATCATCAATATGAATCCAACTGTAGTATTGCTTTCCATTACCAAAATAATTGAACAAGCGTACCGTCTTAGTCATAAGTATCTTTGGTAATGCTCCCCCTCTTGTGGAAAGCACTAAACCTACTCTAACGATTCTATTATAATCTGCAACTTCTTGCAATTGCTCAGAAGCGTTTTCCCATAACAGACAACACGTAGACAAAAATTCATCTCCTGGATTATTCCTCTCATCCAAGATCGTATCTCCTTGGTCACCATAGTAACCAATGGCCGAGGCAGATACTGCTGCTTTGAATTTGCGATTAGCCTTTTTCATCGCCGATTGGATGAGTAATGTACCATTTACTCTACTATCTATGAGAATTTTTTTGCGTTTGGTAGTCCATCTTGAATCCGCTATACCATCTCCAGTTAGATTGATTAAGTAATCAGCATATAGAGCACGATCATCAATGACTCCTTTATCTATATCCCAATAGAGATACGTAATATTACCTTTTGGAGGTTTTGGGAATCTCGTGAGGATAATGATACGGTATTCAGTAGAATCTAGTAACTCGGTGATACGAGTTCCAATAAGACCTGAGCCTCCTGCAATTAGAATAGTTTTCAAAGTAAAACTTAATTAGTTACAAGTGTAACGGAATATATCGTTGATAGTTCTAAGCTAGAAGACAAGTTATAATACTGCCTCTATTGAATGTAAAAAAATCAAGTATCTTGTAGACAATTAATCCAACCATGAACTAAATTTTCAATTCAATGAAAAGGTTTTCCATCTATCTCTTCATATTTGTTTGCACAAGTAGTTTTATAATATCTTGTAAATCAGATAGCTCCCCATCTGACAACAAAGTACAAGATGGAACGCTACATATTCGAAAGAAAACAGATGCTCAAAAGCTGCATCCTTTTGTATATCCCAGCCCTAAAGCTAGAGATATTTACCAATACATATTTCCTCAATTAGCTGATTTTGACCCTGTGACTTTAAAACTGATTCCTGTATTAATCAAAGCGATACCGGAAGAAATAAAAATCACTGAAGGGCCAAACTCTGGAAGCATAAAATTCACAATAGAATATCTACCAGAAGCCAAGTGGGATGATGACAAAGATGTAACTGCTCAAGACTATATTTTTTCTGTAAAAACTGTCAAGAATTTAAAAGTAAAAGCCGGGGGATATCGCTCTCATCTACAATTTATTTCTGATATCGTAGTTGATCCAAATAACCCAAAGAAATTTGATGTAATATTCTCAAAAGATTATTTACTAGCCAAGGAAACTGCTTTGACAATAGAAACCTATCCAGCCCACATCTATGACCCTAAGGGTTTGACTACGAGTCTATCATTGTCTGATGCTGGGGATGAAAATAAACTCAATGAAATCATAGCCAAAGACTCTACGCTGATGGAATGGGCTGATGATATGAATGGCATCAAATATGGTAGAGAATTGGTAAACAGTTGCGGACCATACCAACTTAGTGAGTGGGTTACTGATGAATATATTATACTAGATCGCAAAGAAAACTACTGGGCTAAAGGATCTAAAAATCCATTTCTTATAGCTGGTCCGAAGCGAATCATATTTGATATTCTCCCTGATGAGACTACAGCTATAACTCAACTAAGCGAAGGGAATATGGACCTTGTGCCAGAGGTGAGTGGAGCTGTTTTTTCAAATTTACAAAAAGAAGAAAACGGCTATCAATTCCTTACACCTCAACTCACCAAATACTATTTGATTGCAATGAACAATGATAGCCCTGAGCTCAGTGATAAAACTGTAAGAAAGGCACTCGGACATCTATTAGATGTAGATAATGTAATGAAGTCAATTGATTTCGGAAATGGAACACGAACTATTGGGCCAATTCATCCAGGAAAAAACTATTATAACAGTAAACTCAGCCCAATAACTTACGACGTGAATAAAGCCAAATCTATGTTAAATGAGGCAGGCTGGAAAGATAGTGACAGCGATGGAACCATTGACAAAATGATAGGTGGAAATCAAACCGAACTTGAATTAGACATGTATGTATCTGAAGGTAAACTAGGGCAACAAATAGCGCTACTTATGAAAGAAGCAACCGCTAGTGCTGGCATCAAAATGAACATCATTCAAAAGCCATTTAAACAGATAGAAAGCGAACATCTCAAAAAGAAAGACTTCGATATGGCTCCTATGATGATAAGACAAGATCTCGTACTAGATGACCCTTATACTAGATGGCATAGTGACCATACTAAAATGGGTGGTAGAAATATCTATGGATTTGAAAATAAAGAGATAGATAAAATCACCGAAGAAATACAAATATCTGAAGATCCTGTTACTCGCAACAAATTGTATACAAGAGTTCAGGAGATTCTATATGAAGAGCAACCTGTAATCTTTTTATATGCGCCATCTGAGCGAATGGTGGGAAGCGACAAATGGAACATGACATCAACTGTACGTAGACCAGGATATATGGCTAATACATTTACACTCAAATAGTCAGACAATAGATAAATGCATGCTTCGACACATCGTCATACGGTCACTCATGATCATACCTACACTATTGATTGTAAGTATAGTTGCATTCATACTCAGTATGTCTACACCAGGGGATGAAGTCGATCAAGCTTTGGCTTTAGAGGGTGTTACCTTAGATGATGATCGCATATCTGTAACTAATTACAATAGTCAGTATAATAAGAAAGCCAAACAACTTGGTAAAAACAAACCACCTTTTTATCTTACAATACAACCAAGTAACTATCCATCATATAAAGAATGGAGTGATATAAATGTATATGATCGAGAAGACATTAAGCGTCTGATTAAATCCAATATCCCACTAGAATCTGCTATAGGCTATATCCAAGCAATTGGTGAATTTGAAAATAAATATTACGACGCTAAAGACACACTATCAGCTAATTTCAAAACAGATTGGAAACAGAGCATTGCGCTACTCAGAAAGCCAGAGCAATTGACCTCTATTCGTAAGGAAATTATCTACTTGGCTAACGAATATCAAGATACCCCACATATAGAAGACATCACTGAAATACTTACTCTGATTCCGCTAGATGGAAAGAACAGTACTTGGCATTTACCATCGCTGCGTTGGCATGGAATAAACAATCAATATCACTCTTGGATCTCATCTTTCATCACTGGCGACTTTGGCATGTCCATACTTGATGCTCAGCCAGTATTCACTAAGATACGCTCTGCAATGAATTGGACAGTTCTACTTATACTAATGAATCTAGTCTTATCATTGCTCATTTCCATACCTCTTTCCATTCTCTCAGCTTACTATGCAAATAGTCGCTTAGACAGATGGATAAGTGGCCTTAGCTTAGCGGTGTATTCTGTACCAGTGTTCTGGATGGCGACATTACTTATTGTCTATTTCACTACTGATACTTATAGCAAATGGCTGAACTTATTTCCCTCTCCTGCATCATTTTATTCTGAGTCAGAAACTGGACTATTCGGCCTTCTCAGTAAATATTTTGGAAGATTGATACTTCCTGTAATCTGTATTTCGCTCAAAGACATAGCCTATCTAACAAGAGTAATTAGAGCGGATCTCATAAAAGAATCTAATAAAGATTATGCTACCACACTTAAGGCTAAAGGTGTTAGTAAGTGGAATGCTATCTGGAAACATATACTTCCGAACTCCCTGATATCAACCATAACAATAATTATCAGTAATATTCCACTAGCTTTAGCTGGAGGTCTAATTATAGAGGTCATTTTCAATATTCCTGGGATGGGTCGATTAATGTACAGTAGTATCATACAATCCGATTGGAATGTGGTGTATGCCATATTGATGCTTATTAGCTTGGTGACTATCATTTTCTACCTTATAGGTGATGTACTATATACATTTCTCAACCCTAGAGTAACCTACAGTAGTGATGAATAATAATAAATTACTATATCGTCAAGTGCAGTCACCCATGGTTTTGAAAATAGCCAAATGGATAATAGGCATATTCCTAGTGATAGGTCTGTGTAGTCATTTCATAGCGAATGATATGCCACTGCTGGCTAACTATGAAGGATCTGTCAGTTCTCCAGCAACAGTAGAATTTCTATCAGACATAGGCATAGTGGAAAGTAGAATATATGACGAAACTAAGTTCAAATGGAAAATAATGTCTCCGATCCCATACTCCAGTGATCAACTTAATAGTAGGGTTAATGTAAGTGTTGGTCCACTAGATAATCAAGAAGTTTCATCCCTGAGATATAGACATTGGCTTGGTACAGATCAATTAGGTAGAGATGTATTAGCTGGACTAATACATGGTACTAACATAGCACTAAAGGTGGGGCTTTTATCGGTATTTTTCTCACTTTTGCTAGGGCTATACATAGGACTTCTAAGTGGCTATTTTGGTGATAACGGTTGGAAAATTAACGTTTTTGCACTACTCATAGGCACCTTGATTAAGGCCTTAGGACTTTACTATATTTTATACCCAATAATCGTCGATCCGGGTCTATTTTACTACCTAATTTTGACTTTTATTGTGACTATTTTACAATTAGCGCTGAATAAATTTATTCCTGGAAGTAAAAAGCCTAGTATCAGCTTACCGATAGACCTGATTACGACCAAAATTATTGAAGTATTGAATAGTATTCCTACCCTATTTATAATCTTGGCGCTTCTAGCAATTTTCACAAAACCATCTATCTGGAATGTGATTATTATCATATCCATAATTGGTTGGCCCAAGTTTGCTAGACTGGTAAGAGCTGAAATACTACAGATCAAAAATATAGAATACATACAGTCTGCGAAATCTATTGGCCTCTCAGACTTTCAAATCATCCTTAGGCACGCTTTACCCAATGCGATTACTAGTGTAATTTCTATTTCAGCATTCGCCATAAGTGGTGCTATACTCTTAGAGTCGACACTGTCCTTTTTAGGTCTAGGAATACCTCTAGATCAAGTAAGTTGGGGAAGCATGCTAGCTGATGCAAGAGTAAATTTTTCATCATGGTGGTTGGCGGTATTTCCTGGTCTCGCCATTTTCTTTGTATTAATTTCTTTTTACATCATTGGAAATCAGCTAAATGAAAAGATGAATGCACGTCATTAACGACAAGTAACTTATTATATGAAGACAGCAGAACTTAAAGCCTATCTGGATGCCAAAGTACTTGAGTATAATAACTCTGATTTCGTATCTAAAGATCCGATCAGTATACCGCACTGCTATCACAAGAAACAGGATATCGAAATCTCTGCGTTTTGGGTATCAATGCTTTCTTGGGGCTTGCGAAAGACTATTATAAACAAATCAAAGGAGCTATTTGGCCTAATGGGAGACTCTCCATACGAGTTTATCGTTAACCATAACGAAAAGGATAAAAGTCGGTTTGAATACTTTAAGCATCGTACATTTCAGTATACTGACACCTTATATTTTCTAGATTATCTACAGAGATACTATAGAGAACATGATAGCATGGAAAATGCATTTACAAGTCATCTAACCGTTGAGAGTTCTCATGTGGGTGATGCAATTAGGGGCTTCCACGATGAATTCTTTGATATA
>TARA_B110000483_G_scaffold39393_2_pt1 | contig 31378 bp, 25 predicted proteins | sample TARA_B110000483 | Tara Oceans TARA_B110000483 (sample SAMEA4398176) | marine metagenome | biome: Polar Biome; feature: [SRF] surface water layer (ENVO:00010504); material: water (ENVO:00002006), including particulate matter (ENVO:01000060) such as... | depth 5 m
GATTTCCTCACCTGTTTGAAGGTTAAACAAAATAGAACGTCCGTCACCTACCTGTGGGCTTATTGTTGCATAGGCATATCTTCCATTATCACTTATTCCATAATCACTTAGTCTTTCCCAAGAATCATAGTCTTCGTGGCTCAAAGAGGACTTAACAGCTGTCTGAGCTGTTGATGGTAGTGTTAGACAAATCGTAATAAATATTAAATTTTTAAGCATTATACCATATTATGATAAACAGCTTGTACATCCTCATCCTCTTCAATTTTTTCAAGCAATTTATCCACTTCTGCGTGTTGATCGATATTCATTTTCTTTGTATCCATCGGGATTCTCTCAAAACCAGAATTTAGAATCTCATGGCCTCTTTCCTCTAATACCTTTGCAATAGATCCGAAATCCGAAAATGGAGCATAAATCATTAATGATTTTATCTCCTTTTCTTGATCATATTCTTGAAATATTTCCTCAACTCCAAAATCAATCATTTCAAATTCAAATTCCTCAAGGTCTATTTTCTCCTGAACTATTTTAAAATAACATTTTCTTTCGAACATAAATTCCACACTGCCACTTGTACCTAAACTTCCATTGCACTTATTGAAATAAGATCTTACATTGGCAACAGTTCGAGTATTATTATCTGTTGCCGTTTCTACAATTACTGCGATACCATGAGGAGCATAGCCTTCATAGACAACTTCTTTATAATCTGCTTGATCTCGAGACACAGCTCGCTTTATAGCTCTTTCGACATTGTCTTTTGGCATATTTGCATCCCTAGCATTTTGAATTAATGCCTTTAAACGACTATTAGCCTCCGGGCTGGGGCCGCTTGCCTTTACGGCCATTATTATATCCTTTGAAATTCTGGTGAACACTTTAGCCATTGATGACCACCGTTTCATTTTTCTCGCTTTCCTATATTCGAACGCTCGTCCCATATTAATTCCGATTGGATAAAATATTACCTGTTTTCTCTTTCTTATTTTTAATAAATAGAGAAATATCAGCTGAATTGAACCAAAGATAATGGCATCCTTCTTTTTTAAAAAAGAACTCTAAAATTTTTAACCAACTATTCCCCAGGAGCAATTGTGAGTTTTAAACCATCAAGATCGTTAGAAATAAAAATCTGACATGACAGTCTGCTATTCTCTTGAATATTAAATGCTTCTGAGAGCATCAATCTCTCCTCTTGAGATGGGATTTTTAAATCATGAGGAGAATTAATATAGCATTGACATGAAGCACACATCGACATGCCCCCGCATATCCCAACAGTGCCCTCATCTTCCAATTCATAGGAACGAATAACTTCCATTAGGTTCATTCCCATATCAGTCGGAGCATCTATGAGGTGGCTCAATCCAGATCTGTCAGTAATATGTATTTTGACAGTTGACTTATCCACTATTGTATTTTTTTTACTATTGACTTTGGGGTTGATTTAGAACTGCCATCAAATCCATTAACCCCCGTTACTGTGGTATATTTCAATAGAAATCTTTTTTCTGGATTTATAATTTTAAAAGCATACTGGCACATGACTGTTGCCTCATGAAAACCGCATAAAATTAGCTTCAACTTCCCTGGATAGATGTTTACATCACCTACCGCAAAAACTCCTGGAATATTTGTTTGATAATCTAAAGAATTATTGACTTTGATTGCGTTTTTTTCAATCTCAAGTCCCCAATTTGAAATTGGGCCTAATTTGGGCAAGAGGCCAAATAATGGTATGAAATGATCTACCTCAAGCTCCTTTTGAGGATGATTCGATTGATCAATTAATATAGACTCGAGATACTCTGACCCCATTAAATTAACAACCTGTGCAGAGGTTTTAACATTAACCCGTTTTGCATCTTTTAGTTGTTGGACTTTTTCGACGGAGCTTAACGCACCTCGAAACTCATTACTTCTATGAATTAGAGTAACTTCCGAAGCTATTTCAGACAAAAGAATAGTCCAATCCAATGCTGAGTCCCCTCCCCCAGCAATAGCTACCTTTTTATCTCGAAAAATTTCTGGATCTTGAATGAAGTAGTGAACTCCTTTATTTTCAAACTTTTCAATGATGGGTATATTGGGCTTCCTTGGCTCAAAGCTTCCTAGCCCCCCGGCGATAACAACAATAGGAGCCTTATGAACAGTTCCTTTATTTGTAATAACAGTAAAAGAACCATCTTCTTCGCGGTTTAAACTTTCTGCCCGCTCACCAAGAGTAAATCCGGGCTCAAACTGCTTAGATTGCTCTAATAATTTATTTGTTAATTCATCTGCAAGAATCTCTGGATATCCTGGAATATCATAGATAGGTTTTTTCGGATAAAGCTCAGAACATTGACCTCCCGGTTTAGGTAAAACATCAATAAGATGGCATTTCATCTTCAACAGACCTGCTTCAAAAACAGTAAATAAGCCAACAGGACCAGCTCCAATAATTAATATATCTGTTCTAACCATTTTTTATTTTAATAATGTAAAAAAATAGTTAATTATGACTGATCAGTTACGTGAATAACCCTTTCGATTTCAGGGGCAAATTTCTTTATTGCCACCTCTACTCCATTTTCTAAGGTCATTTTATTAACTGAGCAGCCCAAACAAGCACCCAGTAAAACTACCCTAACCTCAATATCATTAACAATACTATGAAGTTTTATATCACCACCATCATTTTGAAGAAATGGTCTTATTTCCTGTAATGCTGATTCTATTCTTTCTTTTATATCACTCATACTTCTCGTTTTGATGTCTGACATCCAGCCATTGTTGTGATTCTTACAGCTTCTGATGGGGGGAGATTCTCTACTCTGTTAGCAAGAGCAATCATAATATTCTGAGTTATTTTTTCAAAAGCTAATGGAACCTCACCTTCAAGTTGCAAAGCAGCAGGATGGCCCACATCGCTCGCTTCGCGAATACTCTGAATAATCGGCAATTCACCTAAAAAGGGAACATCTATTTCGTTGGCTAAATCTTGAGCTCCCTCTTTACCAAACAAATAATATTTATTTTCCGGCAACTCATCCGGAGTGAAGTATGACATATTTTCTATTATCCCCAAAACTGGGACATTTATTGCCTCCATTTGAAACATTCCAACACCTTTTCTTGCATCAGCTAAAGCTATGGGTTGTGGAGTACTTACAACTACTGCTCCGGTAATGGGTAACGCTTGAACCATACTTAAATGAATATCTCCCGTTCCCGGAGGAAGATCTATGAGTAAAAAGTCAAGATCACCCCAAAATGTCTCAGATATCATCTGATTTAATGCTTTTGTTGCCATTGGCCCTCTCCACACTACAGCCTGATCTGTGCCCGCAAAAAATCCTATTGACATTACTTTAACCCCATAAGACTCTACTGGCTCCATTTTCCTTACGCCATCTACTTCAATCCCACCTGGCCTATCACTTACAAGGTCCATCATTAATGGCATGCTTGGACCGTAAATATCAGCATCTAAAATCCCAACCTGAAATCCCATTTTTGATAACGTGACTGCCATATTAGCGGTAACTGTCGATTTACCAACACCACCCTTACCTGAAGCAACAGCAATGACATGTTGAACTCCAGGAATTGGTTTACCCTTAATTTGATCTTTAACTGGCTTTTCAGGCGATTCAATTATTAAATTTATTTTGACCTGTAATTTCACGTCTACTTTAGCATGAATTGCCTGTAGAATGGAAACTTCAAACTTTTTTTTCTGATGTAAAACCGGGCTATCACAGATCACATCTACAACTACTTCATTTCCTAGGATCTGGATATTGCGGAGCCCATTAGACTGAATTAATAATCCTTTTCCAGAAGCATTTTCAATCTCACCTAATGCCTCTTGAATTTTTGCTTTTGTCAACATATAAAATCAAAATTACGCATGTGTAACGGAACTATTCAATTTTATATTTCTTTTGAGATTGCAATATCACTTTTGTTCGCTAGTTGCCCGCATGCAGCATCGATATCTTTTCCTCTTGATTTCCTGACATTTACGGAAACTCCATTTTGATTCAAAGCAAATTGATACGCGTCAATTGTCTTCTCATCTGCTTGCTGAAATCTATCGTCCCCAATGGCATTATATTCAATTAAATTAACCTTTGACGGAATCCGTTTACAAAGACCTACAAGAGCTTTAATATCTTCAGCTTTGTCATTTATCCCTTTCCAAACTACATATTCAAAAGTTATCTTTCTTCTTGTCATTTTATACCAATAATCTAATGATTCTGTTAATTCAGCTATCGGAGCAGAGTCATTTATCGGCATTACAGCAGACCTTATGTCATCTCTTGCCGAATGCAAACTGACCGCAAGATTAAATTTAACTTTATCATCGGCCAATCGTTTAATCATTTTTGGCAGTCCCACCGTACTTAATGTGATTCTCCTGGGAGAGAAATTAAGGCCTTCTGGTTCAGTTATTTTTTTAATTGCCGTCAAGACATTCTGGTAATTCATAAGTGGTTCGCCCATCCCCATAAAAACAATATTTGTAAGCGGACGACCAAAATTTTGTATTCCTTGGTTGTGAATGGATAAAACCTGATCATATATTTCATCAGGATCTAAGTTTCGCATCCTTTTCAACTTCGCTGTTGCACAAAATGCACAATTTAAACTACATCCTACTTGACTTGAAACACATGCTGTTATTCTTTTATCAGTTGGAATTAAGACAGACTCAACGATAAGTCCATCTCGTAAAAGGACTGCATTCTTTATAGTACCATCTGAACTCTTTTGAATATTATCAAATGCAATGGGTCTGATAAAATAAATTTCATCCAAGCGTGCGATTATCTGCTTAGGGATGTTTCGCATCTCCTCAATACTTTTGACTCCTTTCGCCCAAATCCAGTCATATACTTGATCCGATCTAAAATTTGGCTCACCCCAATCCCTAAAAACACCTTGAAGATCTTCCTTTGAGAGACTACGTAAATTCTTTTTTTCACTCATTATTTATGATGTAAAAAGCTTCCAAATTGTATTTTCGAATTTCTTGCTGAAAACAGCACTGCATCTTTTTGTAAAGACTCATTACTTGAGCTCCGTTTTGGCAAGGTCATAACAGCCTCTTTAGCATTACTATAAAGCACATTATAATGCATTTCAGAATCTTCATTTATAGAAACAGCAACAAAATTTGATCGTCTAAAATTTCTCACTGAGATTGGTCTGCGGTCGCCAAACCTCTTCATATTTGAAGGATGATCATTAAATAAAATATGTAACTGCTTTCCATCAACTAATGGCAAATAACCACTTGCATGGCCTCCATCATTCTTTGAATATTGGCGTTTTGGAATATGTCCAGACCACTCTATCTCGCCTAATGGAGAAACTCCAAAAGCAATAATATCATTATAATAGTAATAGTAATTGGTAATAGTGCCATTTCTGGTTTGCTGTGTGCGAACTTCCATTTCATAATCTTCAGCGATAATGTATGCCCCGCCGTCTGAGCGGTGAAGAAAATGTCTGAAAACAAAATCCTCTCTTATCTCTCTCCCACCTCTTGATCGCCCTAGCATTCTAAACCCGTCAATGAATTCCGATCGAAAAGGAACTATCTCTTTCGAGTAATTTTTATTTGTAGTCTGATCTAATGTCACATAAAACATACCCTTTATAGATGAATTGCGATATCCTCTTTCCGAATAAAATCCACCAATAGCTACTAAATTATCTGAGAAATCCAGCTCTAGACCCATATTTGTAACGAAGACGTTATTCAAACCTAAATTAATTTTCTTTAGTTCGTCAGTTTGACCTACAACTTTATAAATGATATATTCAGAGTTGGGCATTCCCCAATTCCATTTATCACTTAAAGAGCGTTTTGGGATTGTTTTTTTCGCAATAAGATATACTTCACCTGAATTGCTTAGATCAATCTTATTGATATTCATATATCTATCTAAAACATCTAGTTGAATGTCTTTTGACCACTTCAATTGTAAATCCACACCATAAACCGATATTGCAAATCTCTCTGGCTGTCTAACGCCAAATGCGGGACTTGAAAATATTAAGAAATTCGTTCGATCCTCTGAAAATTGTATCCTAAAATTCCCGTGATTGCGTCGTTTGGAATCCACACTTTCTACAAGTTTTAATTCTTTAGAGTCCCCATTTTTATCAAAAACCTGAAGAAGAAGATGTTTTTTATCATCTCTTGGGTTGTACGCTTCTAAAAACAAATAAAAGTGACCATTAACTATATGCGCCGAAAGAAGGTCTGTTGGGATTCCTTGGTATATAATTCGTTCTACCTCTAATTGCCAAATTTGTTTTGATTTTTTTCTATTATATTTTGCTAAGTACCACTTATTTGTAATTAAAAGACCAGACTTAAAGCCTAGAGTATAAAAAAAGTTAGAGTCTAAATCAACGACTTTACTCGTAAAAACATCGCGATACCTATAATTAGTACTCCATTCCAAATCATACGATGGAAGTTGAGCTAAAAGAACCTCTGGAAGGAGAAAGAAAATTAATATTTTAATTAAAATACGAGACATTGGCAGGGTTTTGGTAATCTTTGCAAAGAAACGATTCTATTATATGATACGGCAATTTTATACTTTTCTTTTCTTTTACTGTTTCTTCCTTGTCTCGCAAATCACGGCTCAAGAAGTTATTGTTAAAAAGCGAAATGTAGAAACAGGAGAATTCTACAGTAACTCAAGGAATTACAAAAAATTTAAGAACAAATCCAATGCCAAAGAAAAATATACTAATTGTATTAAGTATAATTTCTTGCCATTTTTCATCGGTGAATTTCCAATGGGATATGAAATTAGAATCAATCCATTTATTACCCTCGAGGCTGGCCTTGGTCTGACTACCAATAATCACATGGATCAACTTGTTTTTGGGGCCAATAACTTTTACTCGAACCCCAACGGTTATCTGAGAAATACTATAAGTCTTAGTCATAATGCAACGATAAAAATTTTCCCAGAAGGCAACTCATACAACAATGGATTATATGTCGGAATAGATTATAAAAATAGGCCTTACTCCAAAATTCTCCCTCAAGAAAATTTCTCTCAAAAAGCCACTAAGCTTTTCATAGATATAGGTCTGATTGCAGGATATCATATCCGTTCATCAGACAGAATTTTAATTGATCTCTATGCTGGTATCTCGCAACGCTATATTACATGGGACACAGTGTCAATATTTCAAACTATCGATCCAAATACTGGCGATTTAGTAGCAGAAGCACAAATAAATCAGCTGGAATATCCCACTCTAGGGGTGTTACTGGGATTTAAAATAGGTTATCTTTTTTAAGAAAAGAAGTCCATTTTATTTTTATCCGTTACAAATTTGTTGCCTCAAATAATTAATAAGGCATCTCCGTAACAAAGAAACCGATACTTCTCTTTTACGGCGGTCTTGTATACCTCCATAGTTTTTTCGTGACCTAAAAACGCACTTGTTAGCATGAGCATAGTGCTTTGAGGGCCATGAAAATTAGTTATCAGTGAGTCTGCGATAGAAAACTTATATGGAGGAAACAAAAATTTGCTTGTCCAAGCCTCTGTTGGTTTAACTCTGTTATCAGTTATCATTGAACTCTCCATTGAACGAACTACAGATGTTCCAACAGCGCAAACTCGATTTTTATTTGCTTTCGTTCGATTTATCGCTTCAGCTGTTTCAGGATAAAGCCAAAATTGTTCAGATTCCATTTTATGCTTGGAAAGGTCTTCAACTTCTACCAGCCGAAAAGTCCCTAACCCAACATGCATCGTAACCTCAGCAGTCTCAACCCCTTTTATCTCCATTCGCTTAAGTAAGTGCTTTGAATAATGCAATGATGCTACAGGGGCAGCGACAGCGCCTTCAACTTTAGCGAAAATACTTTGATATCTATCTGAATCCTCAGGCTCAAGTGGTCTTTTAATATAATTTGGCAATGGGGTCTCTCCCATTTCTTTTAATTTTTCACGAAACTCTTCATAAGATCCGTCAAACAAAAATCTTAATGTCCTGCCTCTAGAGGTTGTATTATCAATCACCTCAGCTACTAGAGAGTCATCATCTCCAAAATATAATTTATTTCCAATTCGGATTTTTCGCGCTGGATCAACAAGGACATCCCAAAGTCTACTTTCAGCATTTAATTCTCGAAGCAAGAACACTTCGATCAAAGCCCCTGTTTTCTCTTTATTTCCCCACATTCGAGCCGGAAAAACTTTTGTATTATTCATGACCATGAGGTCACCAGGATTAAAGTAATCTACTAAATCCTTAAAATGCTTGTGCTCAATATTTCCAGTTTCTCGATGAACAACCATCATTCTGGAGTCATCACGGTAATCTGAAGGATACTGAGCGATTTGACTCTCAGGTAAATCGTATGCGAAGTGTGAAAGTTTCATTTTTGCCATAGGCCGCAAATATACCCTTTTGAACATAGCCTTGTCAAGTCTTTTAACATAAAAAATTAAATATTTTTTTTGTCTTAAGATATCAGCCCGCTAATCCTTTCCCAGCAATGTAATCCAGTCAGCAAGAGGTCTTGATTCAGAAATAACATGATCCCCCACAGCTGTTCTAACTAGTGAACTCAGATAAGCTCCGCATCCTAAAAACTGCCCAATATCATTGGCCAAGGACCTTATATATGTTCCCTTGGAGCAGCTAATATTGACTTCCCATGAATTTTCATTTGTATTTAACCAATCCAATTCATATACTGTAATTTGCCTTTCTGGCATATCAATGGTATTGCCCTTTCGAGCTTGCTTGTACGCTCTTTCTCCATTGATTCTGATGGCACTGAAAGCGGGAGGGGTTTGAGATATTAACCCCACAAATTTTGATTCAATATCCGTTTTTATTTTTTCGGAAAATATTGGAACAACCTTTCCAGTTGGAATTATTTCAGATTCCGAATCATATGTCTTTGTGGTCGAGCCCAGAGTGAATACTGCTCGATATTTTTTTTGTGCATCAACCCATTGATTTATTGTTTTTGTTGCTTTGCCCGCACAAATGACCAATACGCCAGTAGCAAGTGGGTCTAATGTTCCAGCATGACCTACTTTAACCTTGATGCCGTAATGAATTTTAATAGTATTTCTTAACTTGGCTACAACATCAAAACTTGTCCAACCAATAGGCTTATCAACTGAAAACACCCATCCTTGAGTTAAAGACTCACTGTCTTCAGGAATTATATTATGAGAATCCATACTAACGTTAAGCTTCCAATTCCTATACAATATGCAGCAAAACCCTTAAGTCTTGCGCGCTTAACTAATTTGATCATTAGTTTACATGCCCATAAACCAGTAAAAAAAGCTGAACAAAAACCAACAATTAGAAACAATAATTGGTTACCTCCTGAAGATGTCGGCATACTTAATATATCATCAACATCTAATATCATTTTGCCTAAAATCAGAGGCACTACCATTAAAAAACTAAATCTAGCTGCTTTTTCTCTGTCTATTCCCAGCAATACGGATATTGAAATTGTCGCTCCAGACCTGGATATACCGGGCAATATTGCAATTGCTTGAGATAATCCAACTAGAAAAGCTTTAAAATAAGTCAGCTCTAATTTTCTACTTTCTACTTTATCTGTAATAAGCAGCAAAACCCCCGTAATCAAAAGCATAGAGCCCACGAGAATAAGATTACCTGAAAATAGCAACTCAATTGCATCATTGAAAAAAACACCTACTATTGCTGCTGGTATCATTGAAATAATGACCGCAAATGAAAACTTACGATCTTCATTATTGCCTTTAAAAAAATTTATAATTATATTTTTTATATCCTCTCGAAAAATAACCATAGTAGCTATCGCTGTTGCCGCATGAACTGTCACGGTAAACATCATGCTTGCAGATGCATCTAATTCCGAGCCGAGTAACGCCTTTGATAGCTCTAAATGACCACTAGAGCTTACAGGCAAAAATTCTGTTAACCCCTGAACTATTCCTAAAAAAATAGCTTCAATAAAATTCATTATTTAAGACTTAGGTCGACGTAGAATAGCAAAAACCTCTATGATAAATCCAATCACAACAAACAGTGGAGCAAAAATAATTCGCCTAGAATTAAATAATTCCTCGTTAAAGACTTCAGAATCTCCTGAGCCTCCTCCCGACATAAGAATAAAACCCAAAATAATAAATACTAAACCAATACCAAATAGTATATAGTTATCCCGATTAAATAAGAATTTGTTTTCTTTCATGATAATTTATTCGTAAAGTTGATTTGTTTTTAGAGCGAGATATTTTCTAACGGAAATTGCAGTGGACCCTGCGGTAATTAATAAGCCTAACATGGCCAATAGAACTGCCTCTTGGGCCCATAATATCCAATTTAGTGAGGTTTTTAATTCAGGGTAAAATTGTCTAACTAGCTGAAATGATAAAGCAAGTAGTAGAGCAGCAAAAAAGCCTCCAACAAAACCAAGTTTTATACCTTGGAAAAGAAAAGGCTTATGAATAAATGCCTTGGTCGCCCCAACCAATTGCATTGTTTTAATCGTAAAACGTCTCGAATAAATTGCCAGCCTTATTGAACTATTAATTAATGCTATTGAAACCAAAAGCAATACGATGGCTGCAATTATCATCGCGATAGTAATCTTGCCTATATTGTTGTGAATAGCTGAAATTAGATCCCTATCATAAACCATATCCTCAACGATTGATTCTTTCCTCAATCGAATTTCTAATTCTCTTAAAACTTTTGGAGACACAAAAGAGGAATAAAGCTTTAGATCTAGAGCATCACTCAATGGGTTAATCCCTAAAAATTCGACAAAGTCTTCTCCCAATTCTTCTTGAAATTGACTTGCCGCATCTTCTTTACTAATGAAAACTATTTCCCTTATTTCTGGAGACATAGTCCATTTTTCTAGGAAAACATCTCTACTCGATTCTGTAGTGCCAGGTTCGAGAAAAAGTGTAAACGTGAAATTCTCTTTCAGTTCATCTGTGAGATTCCGTGCTTGATTCAATAAGGTAAGCATAACACCAAGTACGAATAAAACTAATCCGATACTTACTATCACTGATAAATATGAATAGCGCAGTCTACGCCTATTGAATTGCTCTTCACGATTCGATCTACTCATTCCACAAATCTAACTACTTAATAGGTTATTACCTATGCTAACTAGATCTGAACGTGCTACTTTTGTGGATATGGAATACATCCCATCTAAAATAGAAGCTAAATGGCAAGATTATTGGCGAGAACATAAAACTTATAGTTCTTCTTATCCATCAGAATTACCTAAGTATTATGTTCTTGATATGTTTCCATACCCATCGGGAGCGGGCCTGCATGTTGGACACCCCCTTGGCTATATCGCTTCAGATATTTTTGCAAGATATAAAAGACACCAAGGCTTTAATGTACTTCACCCCATGGGCTATGATGCATTTGGTCTGCCTGCTGAGCAATATGCAATTCAAACCGGACAACACCCTTCGGTTACTACAAAATTAAATATTTCGCAATATCGAAAGCAATTAGACCGTATGGGTTTTAGCTTTGACTGGAGTAGAGAAGTTAGAACATGCGAACCTGAGTATTACAAATGGAGTCAGTGGATATTTCTACAACTCTTCAATTCTTACTTCAATAAATCAACAAAAAAGGCAGAACCAATTGAATACCTCATAAAGCGATTAGAGGAAAAAGGAAGCAAAAGTATAAACGCAGCAAGGCACAAAAAAGAAGAATGCTCCGCTTCACAATGGGCAAAAATGGGTGCTGCAGATAAAGAAGACTTTTTACAACAATTTCGTCTTGCGTTTCTCTCTGAAAGTATAGTTAATTGGTGTCCAGATCTTGGCACTGTCTTGGCAAATGACGAGGTAAGCAATGGACTATCTTTAAGAGGCGGACACAATGTGATTCAAAAATCCATGTTGCAATGGAGCCTTAGAATTACTGCTTATGCAGATCGACTCCTTGAAGGTCTTAATAATTTAGATTGGTCGGAGTCAATAAAAGAGACGCAAAAGAATTGGATTGGGAAAAGTCAAGGAGCTCATGTGAAATTTGAGATTCCTGAGTTCCAAGGTGAATCAATTCAGGTTTTCACAACACGACCTGACACAATATTTGGAGTAAGCTTTATTGTTATTGCTCCCGAGCATCCCGTTTTGAGCAAAATAACTATTGAATCTCAGAAAAATGAGGTGACCGCCTATCAACAAGAATCAATGAAACGCACTGAAAGAGAGCGGCAAACAAATATAAAGATGACCTCCGGTGCATTTACAGGTGCATATGCTAAGCATCCGATTTCAGGGAAGAAATTAACTATTTGGACTTCAGATTATGTATTAATGGGTTACGGGACAGGCGCTATTATGGCCGTTCCAGGCCATGATAGTAGAGATTGGAATTTTGCTAAACATTTCAATTTACCGATAATTCAAGTTGTTGAAGGAGGAGACATAAAACAAGGCGCTATAGAAGATAAAAATGGCTCTATTATCAATAGTGACTTTCTAGACGGTTACAATATCGAAGATGCTATATTATCCGCTATTGAACATATGAAAAAAAATAAGTGGGGGACCCCCCATGTTCAGTTTCGCCTGAGAGATGCCGTTTTTGGAAGACAGAGATATTGGGGAGAGCCCATACCAATAGTCTTTAGAAATGGAGTTCCAGAATCGATGAATGAATCGGAACTACCATTGAAACTTCCCGATGTTAAAAGTTATTTACCGACTAAAGATGGTGATCCACCACTAGCTCGAGTTACCAACTGGAAATCTGCTGCAGGTTTACCTATTGAAACTACAACGATGCCAGGATGGGCTGCGAGTTCATGGTATTTTCTTCGCTTTATGGATCCACAAAATATAAATGCATTTGCAGATAAAGAAAAAATGAATTACTGGAATCAAGTAGACTTATATGTGGGTGGATCTGAGCATAGTACAGGCCACTTATTATATTCTAGATTTTGGTGTAATTTTTTGAATGATAGAGGATTCGTTCCATTTGCAGAACCATTTAAAAAAATGATTAATCAAGGAATGATTCAAGGTATATCTTCATTCATACACCGATTGAATGATACGCATTTATATATTTCAGCAGATTCAGTAAACGGTCGTTTAACTCAACGGATACCTGTAGATATAAATTTAGTGAATGAGAAAAATGAACTTGATTTAAATGGCTTTAAGAATTGGCTGCCTGAATTTAATAATGCGAATTTTGAGCTCCAAAATGGCATACTTTATGTTGAGCGCGAAGTTGAAAAAATGTCCAAGTCAAAATATAACGTAATCAGTCCTGATTCTATTTGCGATCAATACGGAGCTGATGCCCTCAGGCTTTATGAAATGTTTCTCGGTCCATTAAAACAATCAAAACCATGGGACACAAATGGAATTAGTGGAATAGTTAATTTTTTACGTAAATCCTTCAGGCTTCTGGAAAAGAATCGAACAGACAATGAAACATTAGATGAAAAGAAAACCATACATAAATTGATTGATAAAGTAACCAGAGATATGGACTCTTTGTCATTTAATACTTCCATATCTGCAATGATGATTGCTGTTAACGAACTAACTACTTTGAAAAGCATCCATATTAATTCACTTCGTTTATACTCAGTTATATTATCTCCTTTTGCTCCTCATTTAGCTGAAGAGCTCTGGCATTTACTAGGCGGCACAAAAAGCGTAACGCATGAACCCTTCCCAATTTGTAACAAAGAATATCTGATTAAAGACCTAATTAAATATCCTGTACAATTTAATGGCAAAACCCGGTTCTTTATTGAAGTGTCAGCAGAAACAGAAAAAAAAGATTTAGAAAAAAAGATTCTTAATCATGAAAAAACCAACAATTATACCCAGGGAAAGTCAATAAGAAAAGTTATAATCGTGCCAGGTCGAATTGTTAATCTGGTGGTGAATTAGAAATCTTATATTCCAGAAGAAGCCTGTGCCAAAGAATCTAATTGCCGTTTTATTGGTTTCATGTCCACTTCGAAATCTTTCCAAAGGTTTTTTGGTAAAGGTTCTGTTCGCTTTAAAGGTTCTTTCAAAGGGTCTACCTGTTTGCCGTTTTTCCAGAATCGGTAGCATACATGGGGCCCTGTTGCAAGTCCAGTAGAACCTACATATCCAATCACTTGTCCCTGCTCAACATATACCCCTTTACGAATTCCTTTTGCTCTTTTTGTCATATGTAAATATTGAGTTGTGTATGTTCCATTATGACGAATTTTAACATAATTACCATTGGACCCGTTATAAGATGAGTTTATCACAGTTCCACTTGCTGTAGCTAATATTGGGGTACCTCTTGGTGCAGCATAATCAGTGCCTAAGTGTGCTTTCCATCTTTTTTGAACCGGATGAAATCGTTTCTTAGTGTAGCGAGAAGTGATTCTCGCAAATTCCAATGGCGCCTTCAAAAACATTCGTTTTAGTCCCTCTCCATTCTCACTATAAAAATCGCGAATACCACTTTTTTTATCCTCGAAGTAAAAAGAATAAAACTCTTTTCCAAAAGTAACAAATCGCGCACCTAAAATTTTTCCAGTACCTACAAATAGCGTGTCGTCTACATACCTCTCTTCAAAAATCACCTCAAACCGATCCCCCTTTTGAAGTCGAAAAAAGTCAATTGTCCAAGCATATACTTCACTCAATCTAACGGCGATAGCAGGAGAAACTTTTTGACTTGATAGCGTCTCATACAAGGAGCTTTCGATAACTCCTGTAACCGAACGCTTGAGAATTTGTGTGGGTCGAATTACTTTCTTAGCATACAAGCTGTCCTGAAGGTGAAAAATTACGTATTCTGTGTTTGTTTCTTCGTAAATAAAAAAATCTGCAATAGCAGAAGAGTCTTTCGTTCTAAAAACCCAATAATGATCACCATGACGCCACATTCTAGGATTGAATTCACCTTTCGATACATCTAATAATTTCATCACACGCCGATACGGAATTCCCAAATCATCTAATACAGTTCCAAATGCCTCTCCTTTCTGAACAGTATTTTTTTCTGCTGAATATTCATTTAGAGAAATGCCAAAAATCTTTTTGGGATTCTTAACTGCCTCTATTTTGGAAGACAAGTTCAATTTCCCATCGCACGACTTGATTAGTACCCATGAAAAAATAAATAACGATATGAAAATTCCCAATAAAATAAATCGAAAATTCTTTTGTTTATTCTGTTTCAATCTGATCAAAAGGTTTAGAAAAAATCAAAGCTAAGGACAGGAGTTCATTAATCCCAATAAGAAATGTGGTTTTATTTCACGTATGAATCATAAAATGACTTACCCCATTCATCCCTTTCTTGTTTTGACCATAAGAATGGGAAAAATATTCGCTTTTGAAATCTTGGTGGTAAATATTTTTGCCAATTTGTTCCTCCGGTAGCTCTGACATCTGATGATTGTTTTGCTAAATACTTAACTGCAGATCTATAATGCTGTAATGGCCAAAGAACATTAACATGCTGATCTAATTCTCTCAAGCTATCCCGAAGCTCTTGATTCAATAATCCTTCATCTAATAGTCTTTTTGCTTGATCCGATATTGTATTCCCCCGATTTTCTTGAGCCTGACTTCGAAATTCATCACCATATTTATTTTCAAATTGAATCAGAGTCAATGTCTTTTGCCCACCGTCTTCAATCGTTGCGCCTCTTTTCCAATAAATTTCATCCAAAAGGACTGAAATATCTTTTTCATCTGCTAGAGAATCTCGCTTTTCTATATTTACGAGATAATTCAGTCTCGCGATAGCTAGTTCAATCATTCTATACTGTGCTGATTGAAAGCCTGACGCTGGTATTAAAGCCATCCTAAACTTCAAAAACTGCTTTCGATCCATCCCTTCAACCATGACGCCGAAGCTATGCTCCAAAGCTTCAAAATATCTATTACATCGGCGAATAGATTCCATAAATGATTCTATCTCGGGCTGTTTGTTTTTCAATTGAGGTCGGAGCTCGTGAAGACAAAGCTTAAAGTACAATTCTGTGATCTGATGATAAATTATAAAAACAGATTCATCAGGATGAGAAGTTCTTGGCTGCTGAATGCTTAAGAGACTATCTAAACGAATGTAATCCCAATAGGTTATATAATCTGCTTCAATAAGACCATCCAAAAAATCTAAAAGCTCTTGACCTGAAGTAGCATATTTTAAACGTAATGATTCAATTCTAGAAGAAAGTTCTTGATCCATACTCGCAATTTAAGACTAAGTTGGGTTAAGTAATTATTTGTTTATTCGGTTTTGTAATTGAAATGGAAAATGCCGACCCACTTCCCAATTTTGAAGTCACTTTTATTGTTTGTCCGTGTGCTTCAATAATATGTTTTGCAATTGCCAGACCTAGTCCTGTCCCACCAATTTTACCTACTTGAGTTCTGCTTCTATCAGCCCTGTAGAATCTTTCGAAAATTCTTTGCTTATCTTCTTTTGAAATACCTACTCCATTGTCTGCGATAATAACATAAATTAAACTACCGTGATCTTGAATTGAGATTTTAATGAAGGGGTTTTTATCCTGAGCATCTGAATATTTAACAGCATTACTAATTAAATTGAGAAAAACCTGTTCCATCCGTTCAAAATCTCCAAATACAATGTAATTAGTATTGGGATTATAATCTCTAACTATCTCAATATTTGATTGCTCTATTCTCTCTGACATTTGATCCAGAGCATCGTCTATTTGAGTTATCAAATTATACGATTCCTTGTTTAACACGAGCTTATTAGACTCAAGATGAGCTAAAACATCCATATCTCGCATGAGACGTATCATCCTCGCAACATTTCGATTCGCTTTTTTTAAATATTTGTGATTGATTTCCGGATCCTCTACTCCATCAATAAGGGTCAGCAAATAACTTTGAATATTAAAAATAGGGTTCTTTAATTCATGGGATAGATTCGCGATAAACTCTCTTCGTACATCATCTCTATTTTGCAAATTAACTAAATATTCATTCTTATTTTGGTTATCAATTTTAGTTCCAAATTTGGCTTTTTTAATTAAATTAGTATCCTTTGACCTAACTTGCAATTGACTATCTGAATTGCCAATAATTTTACTGATCTCAAGCGATCTAGACAAAAAAAACTGTCGAACCAGAGCTTCAATAATAAAAGCAATTGCAGTTGCGGCTAAAACACTCAGAAGAGATATTTCAAGAATGGGAATGGAATTCTTTTCAAATAAATGAGTTGACGAAGGTGTTATATAAAGTATTGCGATTAGACTAAACCATACAATGGTTCCAAAAAAAACAGCCACTAACAATCCGATTCTTCTGGGACGATCTAACATTATTCTCTTATGAATTTGTAACCAACACCTTTAACGGTCTTAATGTATTCATTCCCGATTTTTTCTCTTATTTTTCGAATATGGACGTCGATTGTTCTTCCCCCAACAATTACCTCTGTGCCCCATACTTTATCCATTATAGAATTTCGAGAAAATACCTTTCCAGGCTTACTAGCGAGTAAGTATAGAAGTTCAAACTCTTTACGTGGCATTTCAATGGGAATTCCTGATTTCAAAACTTGATATTGCTCTAAATCGATTTTTAAATCTCCAAGCTCAAATAATTGAGTATTATTATCCTGAGTATTATTATTTCTTCTCAGCAATGCTTTGATCCTACTGATCAATATCTTTGGTCGGATTGGTTTAGCTATATAATCATCGCCTCCAGCATCAAAACCAGCCAACTGAGAATAATCTTCACCTCTAGCGCTTAAAAAGGCGATTAAAGTGTCTTTTGTCTCCAGGTTTGCCCTTATTGCCTCGCAAGCTTCCATACCATCCATTTTTGGCATCATAACATCCATAAGAACAATGTCTGGCTTATACTTCTTACACATTTCGACACCCTGAACCCCATCCTTTGCTATTTCCACATTATACCCTTCTTTTCTTAGGTTGAAGCTTATAATTTCTCTTATATCAGGATCATCATCAACCAAAAGTATAGTGGTCTCACTCATTAAAATTAATTTTTAATTAACAATATAAATTTTCTCAAAAATACCAGACTTTAGCCCAGTTACATCTCTACTTTACAATTATTTAATATCAATTGTATCTTTTGTCAATTATGTTTACGATAAAAAATATGAATATAAATATTCTTAAATGAGTTAAATTTTTTAACTCTTATAAATTCAGATGGTTTTTAATCAAGATATTTGCTGAAATTGATGACAAACCTTCTGTAACTTCGCGCTTGAAATGAACACCTTGAGATTATTATTTTTCAACCTTTTTTTTCTATGCAGCTTAGTGTCTTTAGGGCAAGATCCCGTAAGGCTAAAAGCGATGACTTATAACTTATTAAACTATAGGAGCTACCCTTCATATTGCCCATCTTCAAGTAACAACCCCATTGCTAAAGAAGGTTATCTCTATGAAATTGTTAATTATGCCGATCCCCATCTTTTAGTTTGTAATGAAATAGACGGTTATAATTCAACTGCTCATTCAAGAATACTTACACATGCTTTGAATATAAATGGTGAGACTCGTTGGGAAAAAACAGATTTATATACAAATGGTTCCTCATTGGTCAATGGTATATACTTTGATAAGACCATTCTTGGATTGAAGAGCCAAGGGAGTATTACAAAAGACATAAGTAATCAAAACCTCGTTAGAGCAATAGACGTATGTGAATTTTATTACAAAGACTCCTTACTGAGCGTTGATCCAGACACAATTTTTTTTACTTTGTTTGCAGCACATTTTAAAGCAGGATCATCTACCTCTGACATCAATGCTAGAGATCGAGAAACCAAAGCTATTATGGCTTATATAAATGCTAATTCTATTTCTGAAAATTATTTTTTAGCGGGAGATTTAAATATGAAAAAGAGCCAAGAAATTGGATTCCAAAATTTACTAAACTATTCTGTGTCTAGTACTAGATTTTATGATCCTGAAAATCAACCTGGAAATTGGAATAATAATTATACTTTCCGAAATCTTCATAGCCAGTCTACAAGAAATGGTGCAACAAATAACGGATGTTTTGCAGGGGGTGGTTTAGATGATCGATTTGACCATTGGCTTTTCAATGATGATATTTCCACTGGAAATTCTGGGATAAGCTATATTTCCGGATCATTATCGGTCTTAGGAAATGATGGTCTACATTTCAATAATTCCATAAATTCTCCGACAAATAACTCAGTCCCTAGTAATATTTTAACAGCACTTTATGAAATGTCAGATCATCTACCTGTATCAATTGAATTAGATATTGAAAGGCTTCAAATAGGAAAAGATGAATATTCTAATATCCCAGCAAGGGCATGGAAAGATTTAAGTGGAGCTTTATGGTTAAGTGTCAGTCAATCATCAATTGGTGGAATGTGGTACTGCATGGATATGCTAGGGCGTGTCATAAAAAAAGGTGTGATTACTCAATCACGATTTATTTTACCCGCCATAGATACTAAGTCAGGAATTATTTTAATTAGAATTCAAAATAGAAAAAATCAAACCCGAACTATAAGATTGCCATTATGAAATGGATGAATTTTTTACTGCTGATTTGCTCTTGTATGCCTCTTTGGGGACAAGGATTTGTTGAGAATTTAACAACAGCGAGTAATGTAAGAATGACGGTTACAAATGTGGGAACATTTGGTAATGCGTTTCGAGGATATAAAGATGGAAGTGGTCAACCAAGCGGCGAATACCCGGCTGGGTCAGGGACCGAACATCTTTTTGAAAGTGGTATTTGGATTGGAGGGATTGATCAAAGTGGAGCCATTCGAGTAAGTACCAGCGCTTATGACGCTCCTCAAGGTTATGCTCCTGGAAGAGGTGGATTTGAGTTTACAAACTCAAATGGGGGAATGGAAATTATCTCGTCATTGACTGATAATCCCAACTACAGTTCTAGTGCAATTTCTCATCAAGATTTTATTTCAAATTTTTCTGATGAGAATTTATTAATACCCGGAACATCAATACCTATTTCAGGGCATATTAACCCAATGGGGCTAAGTATAACCCTATCAACATATAATTGGAATTATCGATTCAGTGACTTTTTTGTAATTGCTAATGTCGAAATAGAAAACACTGGGACCGAGGTATATGAAGACCTTCATATCGGCCTTTGGGCAAATACTGTTGTTCGCAACATTAATTCAACCCCTGCAGGATCAGGTGGGTCTGTCTTCTATAATCAAGGAGGCAATGGATATATCGATAGTTTAGCCATGGCTTATTGCTTTGATGCAACTGGAGATATTGGAGCTACTGACTCTTATATCGGACAAAAATTTTTAGGCTCAGAAGATAAGTTTGGATTTCATCATCCAAAGATTGATCTCAATTTTAAAGATCATTATAATGCGTGGATTTTCAATAACTCGGGACAATCACTTTTTTTCTTTCCCACTTCTGATCAACAGAGGTACTCTAAACTTATTGATGGATTAAACCAAAATCCGTGCTGGGAAGACCCGCAAAGTGCTCCTTGTCAAAATGGAGTTGGAATGGACATTCAAGGGTTATTAAATTCTAGTGGAAACCGTAGCGATTTAATAAGTGTTGGGCCTTTTAATGATTTTAAACCTAATGATAAAATCAATCTAGCTTTTGCTTTTGTAATGGGAGAAAAAACCGAAGATGGGAATCCTAATTCATCAAATACAGGTAAACAAAAAGAACGATTTATAGCCAATGCAGAATGGGCTCAAGTCGCATATAATGGAGAAGATATTAATTTTAATGGAATATTAGATGAAGGAGAAGATAGAGATGGCGATGGACAAATAACTCGCTTTATTCTTCCTAGTCCGCCTGATGCTCCCAGGTTCAGAGCAATACCAGGGAATCACAAAATTGACTTGTACTGGTCGAGTAACTCCGAATCAAGCGTTGACCCGATAACTCAAGATCTAGATTTTGAAGGTTATCGCATTTACTTAAGTAAACTGGGATTTGACGTAGAGGGTACTCAAAATTTATCATCCGACTTTATTAGAGCCGCTGAATTTGACCTAATAGGAAATGGTCTTTTCTATGAAACAGGTATGGACGATATAAAGCTTAGCACTCCGATTTTTTTTACTGGTGATTCCGTATCGTATAATTATCATTATGAAATAGATAATCTCCCAAATGGGTGGCAACATGCTGTTGCTATTACGGCTTTTGACCGAGGAAATGAGGCAACAAAACTCGAATCTTTAGAATCTAGTTTTCTTGCAAATGATATTAGAGCATTCACAGGAACACCTCCTACTTTATCTATGCAAACCCACCCCCCATATGTTTATCCAAACCCATATTATGCGGGAGCTGCTTGGGAAGGACAATCTAATTTCCAAGAAGAAAGTAGAAAAATAATTTTTGCAAACCTGCCTGCTAGATGCCAAATAACAATAACTTCTCCTGCGGGAGACATTTTAGATCGATTTTATCATAATCAGGAATATTCTGGATCTGATATTCGCTGGTTCCAGAGTTTTGCAGGAGAATCTACTGATGATATAAAATTTTCAGGAGGTGAGCATGCATGGGACTTACTCACAAATCAAAGTCAAATCCTCTCAAGAGGTATATATTTATTCTCTGTTGAGAATCTTGATTCTGGAGATTCTTTCACGGGTCAATTCACAGTTTTAAAATAACCATTATGAAGCAACTTATCTCTGTAATTTCAATTGTCTTAATTTCCTTTGGAGGAAAAAGTCAAAACATCTCCTATACAAGTATATCTGACCTTCAATATGTTAGTGCCACAGACTTAGCAAACTGTAATGACACATCCAGTTATTATGGAGATACCGTTATGACTTATGGAATTGTGGTAGTTCCAGGAGATGTCTCAGAAGTCGCTTCAGGATCTGTTCAAGGGGGGCATCGTCCATTTATTTTTATTGTTGATACTGTTGGAAACGGAGCCCCCGGGCCATTTAGAGGAATCGAAATAATGGGTGTTTACACAAATAACCAAGGTCAGCTATTACCCCTTTCTAACATAGAATATTTACTTCCTGGAGACTTAATAAAATTTACAGGTACCCTCAGTGATTATAACAACGGCACTCAAATTGAAGCGCTCAACGGAAATAGTTTACAAGTAATAGGAACCCGATCTACTCCCTCTCCGGCTCAAATAAGTATTGGGGATTTAAATGATGACCTTAGAGTGAATATTTTAGCGACTGGGGAGCAATGGGAAAATAGCTTTGTTGAATTTAATAATGTAACGGTAACTGAGGTTATTCCTTTTAGCGGAAACAGAGTAAGTTTTAATTGCGTTGACGGAAATGGGAATAAAATAAATGTATCCGATCGGTTTCTGGCCCAGAAAACTCCTTCTTGGCAGACAGTAAATCCTTATTCGCCGCAAACTACAGGTTCTTTTTTGACTCCTGTTCCTGGAACTTTTTACTCGAGCCTCAAGGGAATGGTTCGCCATGATGGAAATGGATGTCTTCTAAATTCTGGATCTCGGGGTTATGAATTAAATCCTTTTGACTCCAGCCACTATCAAATTGCTTATGCACCTCCATATATTTCTAATTTTGAACGAGACCCTATGGTCCCTACCCCAAATCAGTCAGTAGATATTATTTGCTCAATAACTGATTTTGATGGTACTGTTGATTCCGTTTTTTTATATTTTTCTTCTGACACAACTTTAAGTTCCAGTCAATTTGGAAAAATATCTATGACACTTACTGCTGGAAGTACTGACGAGTACGAAGCAATGATTCCAAACTATCCAAATGGAACTTTTGTCCGGTATTACATAAAAGCTATAGATAATGAATCAAATGTTTCTTTTTACCCAACAACACCTGTTGGTCAAGCAGAGCCAAATGTTGATTATTACACTGTTCGCCAAGGTGGTCTTTTAATACAAGATTTACAATATTCACTGGCAAATAATGGTAATTCTCCCTATGCGGGAATGAACGTGAATGTTAAAGGAATTGTCACGGCCTCTACGAAACAACATGACCTAGGATTTTTATACATTCAGGACCAAGGAGGAGGCCCCTGGAGTGGGATTTGGTGCGTAGGCTCAGGGATAACACAATTTTTCAGAAATGAAGAGGTTCAAGTTTCAGGAACAATAGAAGAATACTACGGTATGACCAGATTAAATGTTTCTTCCATAAATAAAACGGGACAACTTCAACAGGCTGTCCCAACAATTGTAAATCCTAGTGATAGTATTAGTAAGTATGGATTTGCTTGGGAAAAACATGAAGGCTGCCTTGTTAGAATGGAAGATCCAAACTCGCAAGACCTTTTGATAAGTCAACCAAATTTAGGTTTTGGAGATTATGGTATCTCTAACACCCTAAATGCGGGATATTGGAATCGAGCAATTGTCTCAGCGGGAAGGCAATCAGCCACTTCATTCAGTTCCCTCTTTGTTCAATTAGTTACGGAATTGCGATACGACAGTATTGACGGTCAAATGGAAGTAAATCCAATTGCCGTAAGTGATACTATGAAAATGACGGCCATAGATGGCATTATGTTTTATGCCTTTGGTAATTACCGGGTTTTACCAAGAAACAATGATGATTTTATTGGTATTAATATTCAGCTTGACACTACAGCTTTGCCAATATCTAGTATTGGATTAAATGAATCCGATAGGAATTCCAAAAGCCTATTCTCAGTTTATCCTAACCCAGCTCAAAATAATATGACTTTAACAGGGCCTAAGAATAGTTGTTATATGATTATTGATGTTTTAGGTCGAAGTCTTATTTCAGGTAAATTAAATAACGATATAGAAGAAATATCTGTAGAGTATTTACATAATGGTACATATTTCCTTCATATCAATTATGAATCTGACAATCAGATATATCAGGTAATTATATCTCGCTAAGAAATTATAAATGAAAGTCTTTACGCCTAATTTTTCATTTGATCCATTGAAGATTTTATCTCTTTCGGTGGTACTTATTTTTATAGGCTGTGACCGAGGAAAAGCTCATGAAAATTTGCCTCCAGACACTAGGCTCGCAATTGATGCAATCAACTTAAGTGGCCCGAACAGATTAAATTCTATCGTTCAAATGTCATGGTACGGAACTGATCGCGATGGATATATTGTAGGTTATGATATTTCTATTGACAGCATATCAATCCCTGGTGTTGAGACTAATTATAACTGGAAACGAACCTTAAAGCAGGACAGTACTTTTAATTTTTCTATACCAGAAGGACAAGACACTACTGATATTAAATTAAGAGTCAGGTCAATAGATAATGAAGGATTGATTGACCCAACTCCTGCTTCCGTCAATATACCTCTCAAGAATTCTCCTCCAATAGCGTTGATAGATAAAGCAACCCAAAGTTTTGGTACAAATATTGGAGTTTTAACATACAAGTGGGATGCTACAGATCCCGATGGGGATGAAACAATTCAATCTGCTGAATTTCGATTTAATGAAGGCTCTTGGTTTGCTTTAAATCCTAATCAAAGTCAGGTGACATTTGTTTTAAATGAGGATCTGATCTCTCCGTTTCAAGCTGAATTATACTATGGCAATAATTCAGAACCATCATATTCGGAAGTTACAGGAATCAAAATAGATAGCGCAAATATTTTTCAAGTGAGGGTAACCGATATTGCAGGAGCTATTAGCACTGCTGATAGTGCACTGCCAGTAATATTAACAAAGCCAAGTTCAGATCTTCTTTTTGTATCCAGCCAAACATCCGCAATAACCAATTTATATTCTGGATGGCTATCTACAATTCCCATTGGATTTGACATACTCGATTTAGAGGCGAATAATGGAGAGTCTCGTCCATACTATTGGAACCCCACTTTCAAGCATATTCTTAGCCAATATCAAAAGGTTTTAGTAGTAACGAATTCTGATAATGCTCTAGATCCCTTTACTGGGGTCACTCAACCGTTACTTGCGCACATGGCGTTAGCTTTACAACAATACTGCACAAATGAAGGGAAACTATTAACAACCACTTCGTTTGGTCCGTCAACAGATTTATCCCCCTATTTGGGTTCATTCCCAATGAATGGAATTGTAACCTCAAGTGGCCAAGTTAGGCTTGTTTCCGATAGTGCTATAATTCCCCAAGTTCCGGGGAATTACCCTGATCTAAATCCCTCTAGTATTCTTATTGGAATTAGCCCCATTATCCCCTCTGCCGATGCGGAGCCATTTTACAGAGCTCAGCTAACAAAACTTAGTGGTTGGCAAGGCGATAATATAGTTGGAGTAAGACGAAAATATTTAGGTGACCCTAACAAGATAAATGAAGTCTTTTTCTCAGTGGAATTACATAGAGTAGCTGCTAGTGACACTGCTATAAAACTGGTACTTGAACAAATTATACAGTATGACTTCAACTGGTAGAATTATAATTCTTTTCGTAGCATTTATCAGTTCCTTTTCAGTTTGGGCACAAAATATGAGTGGCCTAAAAGGAACCGTAACTGACAGTGAAACGGGAGAAACGCTACCAAATGTGGGTATAACAATTGTAGGAACATATCTTTCTGCAGTAACCAATTTTAATGGAGATTACAACATTCCGCAAGTACCCTCTGGAGATTTTTCTATAAAAGTTCAATTTATAGGTTTTGGCACCCAAGTAATAAATGGAATACGACTTGAAAAAGGAGAAATAAAGATTTTAAATGTCAAACTCTCTTCCTCAGTTGATGTTCTTCAAACGGTAACCGTAGTTGGTCAAAAATCTCAAGTCGACCTTGAGTCCGCGAAAAGCGAAAGATCAATAAATAGAGATGACATCAGTCAGATGGGGGTCCGAGGGGTGGAGGAAGTTATATCTCTTCAAGCCGGCGTTTCAAAAACCAGTGATGGGATTCAAATCCGAGGTGCAAGAGTTTATGAAACAGAATATCTCGTCGATGGTATTTCTGCGCAAGATCCTCTTGCCGGAACTGGTTTTGGCGTTCAGGTTCAATCCTCAGCAATCCAAAGCATTAAAGTAACAACAGGAGGAGCCTCAGCTGAGTACGGCGGCGGTTCTTCAGGAGTCGTTTCAACAAAAATTCGTGAAGGGGGTAAGCATTTAGAGATTTCAGGGAGGTTAAATCGTGATTATTTATACCTACAACAAGATATAAATTCAAGATCAGCTTCAAGTTTCAATACAGATCAAGCGGAAATAAATGTTTCCTTTCCAGTTCCTTTTACTAAGAATAAAATGACTGTATTTAATGCTGCTACTATGGACCTAACAGATGATTATTTTCCAAATGTTGCAAATCAGTTATATTCAAGTCTATTTTCAGAGGGTACTAAAAGATGGTCTCCCAGGCAAAGGAATTCATGGACACACACTGCCAAAATTCGATGGCAAATAACTCCCGCAACAAAGCTGACTTTAACTAATCAACACTCATTAAATATTAACCAAAATTCAAGAACTCTGCAAATAGTTGGCTTTGATGCAATTCTCGCACCTGGATATCAATACAGAAGAAGTTTAAACCTTGATAATGCCACAACTTACACTCACCACAGCAACTTAACTGCCCTGAATTTCACCCATGTTTTCAACCCAAATTGGGGTTTAACTATAAGCGCTGGCAGGATGTTTACTAATTTGAGAGCAGATGCAAATGGAAGGCCATTTAGAACAGAAACGTTAGATGCACTTTTAGATGAAGATAATATTGCCTCTTATCCAATAGGTATTTTTAATCCATATGATCCATCCGGTATTTACTACATACAACCAGGAAACGGACTAGTTAATAATGGTGGTATTTCTTCTACCTGGCATGATCATTATGCAGAAGAATATACCCTTAAAGCTAAAATGAATTATTATCCTGATGATGGAATACAACAAATAGTTTTTGGGTGGGAGCATCAACTTAACGCTTATCAGTGGGCAGATGTTGTAAAACCTTGGGTTGGAGCTCCAATAATTGTTAATGATAGCATAACTACACCTTCAATTAGTATTGGTTCATCAAATGACATTTGGAAAGTTCAGCCTCAAAAAGGTGGAGCATTTTTTGAAGACAGGATTAATTATAAAGGAATACAAGCAAGTATCGGCCTAAGGTTAAATTATTGGGCCCCTGGAAAATTTGCAGATCAGGCTGTTTCTGATTTAAACGCACCAGTGATTGACGAGATAAGAAATAATTATCTCGATAAGACATTATTATTGGGCGGATTAAGATGGAAGGCTAGGCTTTTACCCAGAATTAATGTTTCATTTCCCGTAACACCAAACAATGTTCTGTACTTTAATTATGGGCATAATATGAGACTTCCCCATCCTAGATTTTTATATGCTGGATTGGACCCTGTTTATCAAGATCGAAGTTTTCTGAGCTTTTTAGGTAATCCTGACCTAGATCCAGAAGTTAATGTGTCATATGAAGTAGGCTATAAAGCTGCTATCACAAGAGATCTAGCATTTACTGCCAGTGCTTTTAATAATAATCGATTTGATTATATCGTTTCTCGAAGAGTTATTGTCAATGATCAAACAGGGAGACCAGTAACAAAGACCATGTACATCAATCAAGATTATGCTAAAATTCAAGGAATTGAATTGGGGGTAGATTATCGACTTGGCGAGCACATTAGGCTGTTTGGAAATTTAAGCTTGCAAATAGCAAGAGGAAAATCTAACTCCGCCAGAGAATCATCGCTTCAAATTGAGCAAAATGGAGAAGTCTCTTTGACTCGAGAAAATTTCCTCGCATGGGATAGACCTTGGAGTAGCAATTTTGGGATCTTCTTTAATCCAGATTCAAGTCTCAAGGTTAATGGTTTCTCTCTCAAAGGGCTTAATGGATATTTACAATTCAATGGATCCTCAGGCTATCGGTATACCCCATATGAATATATCGGCACGAATGACTTGGGTCGCCCACAATACAGGCCTTTAATTGATCAGTATCTTTCTAAAATAGCCAATCCATGGTTGAATTGGGATACCAAATGGAGTTATACATTGCTAGGTGGTAAGAGATCGAAAGGAATAACATTCTCTTTAGAAATAAGAAATATTTTCAATCGATTTAATTCGCAAATAATAAACCCAATTACAGGAAAAGCATATGAATATGGAGATGATGTCCCGAATGAATGGCGTGATCCTAGACCTGAATTTAACGGTCCTCAAGAAAGTGGTCTAGATCCTCGAAACCCTGCTAGATACCAGGCTCCGAGGCAAATACTTTATGGATTAACATTCAAAATATGAAGATTTTTTTATCCATATTAACCATTGCGTTCTCTTTGATTTCTAAAGGACAATTATTACCTTCTTATGGAGGCGAGCGGGCAGGTCAATCTGCATTTACCTTTTTAAAAAATGACCTAAGTGTTCGATCTGCTGGCATGGGTGGTGCCTCTGCTGCACTTCCAGGTGACGCATATTCAGCATTACAGAATCCCGCTGGTCTGTCATCTCTAAATTCTTCTTCTTTTACTCTAAGTCATTTACAGCTTGCAGGGGGATTGAAACAAATTGGATTTGTTGCAACACTACCAGACCAAAAATTATCTTCATCATGGGGTATCGTCCTGAATAGAATTCAATCTCCCTCATATTCTGAACGAACTGAATTTCGACCAGAAGGAACTGGATATAATCTTTATTCATCTCAATCCAGCGTTGGAATGACTTATTCTAAGCAATTAACTGAACAATTTCAATTAGGAGTGACATTGAAATCAATTTCTGAATCTTACACAACAGGAAGTCAATCGGGAACATACAGTTCCTTATCAGCAGCAGCAGATGTAGGCTTCTTATACACTACTGATTTAAATGACCTCTGTTTTGCAGTTTTATTAAGAAATTTTGGTGCCTCTTCGAGTCTTAATGGCGCATACCAGGCGGTATTATATAATAGGTCAGAAATACAGGGCCTTGAATCCAATACTTTGCCAACGGAATTCGCGATGGGGTTAAGCTTTATCCCATGGAAAAGGGGGGGGAATTCCATTAGACTAGCCGCTCAGCTAGTTCATCCAAATGATAATGCTGAGAATTACAGAATAGGTTCTGAATTTTTAGCTTCTAAGAATTTCGCAATAAGAATGGGATTCAGAATAAATGAAATGGGACAGACATGGCCTGTTGGAGGATTAGGGTGGAAAATGCAGTTAGGTAATTATAAAATACACTTCGACTTTGCGGTTCAAAAGACAGATTTTATGGGATGGAGAAATACGGTTGGTTTAGTATTTACTCAAAAAAGAATTAAATCATGAAAAAAATTAACTTCGTATGTGCTTTTTTGTCTTTAGTTTTTTTAAACTCTTGTGAGGGTTATTTGGGGACCAAGACAGATTTAAGTTTTATAGAAGTTCCCAATTACAGCGTCAGAGATATTGCTTACGTTCCGATTCAACCAGCATTTTCGGGTTTTGTTTACCCTAGTGATATTTGTATCGGTTTCGATGAACTATTCTATGTCGTTGATGCGGGAACCGAACAAATTATTTGCCTTAATGAATCTGGTGCTGAGCAGGGTAGGCTTGACTTGCCAGGAGTAAAACATGTGCGTCAAGATCGGCAATTTAATTTACTTGCAATCGGATCTTTTGATACGGTAATAAATTCTGTGGCCTATAATCTTAGCTGTATTTATCGAATCAATCAACTGCAACCAAATGGCGATTATAATCTACAGAATGCTGTAGTGACCAATAAGACTATTCATCCGTTTTATTTTAAAAATACATTTTCAACTTCAGATGCTCAAGTAGAGTTTACTCAAATAGCCGTTTTAGGGAATCCCAATTCAGAAAAAAATAACAGATACTATGTTAGCCGGACTGGGCCAGCTGAGAATAACGCCAATCAAGGTCCAGATGATGCCATTATTTTATTTGATAATAATGACCAATTCCTCTCACCAATATCTGTAAGTACTTCTTCAGGTCTTTACACAAACTACTTTAAGACACCAAATGGCTTGGTCTCATTTGCTCAACCCCCTCAGTATACTGCTGGTACAGGTGATGATTTTTGGTTCACCAGCGTTGATGATGATCAAGCACTACAGGTACAAAATATTCAATTTTTAGAAACTGACTTTGGAGCTGATTATATTCCCAGTATTTACCCAAAGGATACAAGTCTAGCATTGCACTCAATTAATGAACCTGATAGATTTAAATCTCCTGTATCAATTGCAATGGCTGGAGATGCCAGTAGATATTTATTTGTTGTCGACAGTGAAAAAGATTCACTTTATCAATTTACTGCAAATGGATTAGAAGGTATTCCACCACCGCCGGCCAGTGGAGAAAAAAAATATGTTCAAGTTTCATTTGGTGGAAAGGGAGACGGTCCCATGCAATTTAACGAACCTAGAGCTGCAGCTTTCTGGAAAAAAATACTTTATGTTGTTGATGCTGGAAATGGAAGAATATCCCGTTTTAAGTGTACGCTTGACTTCGAATAAAATAATAACGTTTAATTTCAATTTTAATAATAAATCCATCCATAAAACCATCTAACATCCCTTACTTTTACATCTCAGAAAAATCTAAAACTTATGAAACATATCTACTCGTTATTTCTGACATTTATATCATTAGCTGCTTTTGCAACTAATCATAATGTGTCCGTGACTATGTCATTTACTCCGTCAACATTGTCAATTAACCAAGGAGATACGGTAACCTGGACACAAGCGAGCGGAACCCATAATGTCAATGGAAATCAGTCTACTTTTCCTGGAAATCCAGCAAGTTTTGGCTCTGGAGTTGCAACGGGAGGAGCATGGGCTTACTCACATGTATTTTCATCACCCGGAGTTTATAATTATCAATGTGATCCTCATTCATCTTTCATGATTGGAAGCATAACCGTGAGCTCAACCCCATGTTCAGATCTGTTCTTCAGTGAATATGGTGAAGGCTCTTCAAATCATAAGTACATTGAAATATACAATCCAACATCAAGTGCAATTTCACTTGCAGGATATACCGTTTACCTAAGTGGTAACGGAGGTGCATACACAAACACTTTTACTAGTAATGCCTCTATTGCTTCTGGTGATGTTTACCTAGTTTCTACAAATCAAGCAGACAGTTTAATTCAAGCTGCTGCTGATACAATATTGTCTTACCCTTCAATCGTTCACTTTAATGGAGATGACGCTCTGATCCTCTTTGATGGAACTGATACTATTGATGTTCTCGGAGTTCCTGGAGTTGACCCTGGAAGTAGCTGGGCAGTCGGTTCAGGATCAACAGCCAACCATACATTGGTTAGAATGGTAAGTGTGACTGGTGGGTCAACTGATTGGACCACTGGAGCTTTAGAATGGGATGTTTA